>ERZ791810.250-NODE-250-length-62963-cov-47.899854_pt1 | contig 62963 bp, 53 predicted proteins | sample MGYA00510304_ERZ791810 | MGnify/ENA primary metagenome ERZ791810 (study PRJEB30046, sample SAMN00791967) | human gut metagenome | study: EMG produced TPA metagenomics assembly of the A metagenome-wide association study of gut microbiota in type 2... | reverse complement strand
ATGCCACAAAGATAGTGTTTTTAACTAATTCCCCCAAGTTTTCAAACTGAGCCCTAGGTACTACCTACCAATCCAAAAAATCGGCTGAGCCCCTAAAAGCCAAAGAAGGATTAGAAATTTTCATTCTAATCCTTCTTTGGCTTTAGAGGTTCCTGGCGGATTCGAACCGCCGTACACGGTTTTGCAGACCGCTGACTAAGCCACTCATCCAAGGAACCCTTTTTCTTTGCAACCGTTGTTTCTCGATTGCGGTTGCAAAGGTACGACTTTTTTTTGAACCTGCAACTATTTTGATGTTTTTTTCTTCATTTTCCTGCATTTTTTTCGCAATTACACTTCTGATTGGTGCGAATGGACTTAATGGAACAGTCCGAAGTACATCCTTCACAGGGATTCTCGTTATTCTTTATCCTCTTGAAATACAAAAAGATACGAAGACCAGCCCATATCATACACAAGAAAACAATGACTAAAACTATGATTTGTTGTAATTCCATGCTTAAAAAACAATAAGAATAAAAATGAGTTCACTAAATAATCAAATTTCCCAGTTGATAAACAACAAAAGCAATGCACCACGCTAAAACCGTGGTATAGCCCGCAGCAAATAATGCCCATTTCCAACTGCCCGATTCTTGTTTTATAGCAGCCAAAGTAGCTATACACGGAAAATATATTAGCACAAAAAGCATATAAGCCAAAGCAGCAAGTGGCGTGATAGGAATACGATTGGAAAGATTCACATTTTCCACATCCTCTTCATTCGTATAAAGAACTCCCAATGTGCTAACCACCAGTTCTTTTGCCCCGACTCCGGAAATAAGTCCGATGCCAAGTTTCCAATCAAATCCCAAAGGTTCGATTACCGGCTCCACTGCTTTACCTATCTGACCAATATATGAGTTTTCTTGCTGTTCTGCCACTGTTTCATAAGCATCATGTTGCGGATAATATCCCAAGAACCAGATAATGATAGAAGCAATCATAATAATACCCCCCATTTTCTTCAGATATTGAGCCCCCTTTTCCCAAGTATGGCGCAAAATACTTTTCGTTGTCGGCATACGATAAGGAGGGAGTTCCATCACAAAAGGCGCATCATCGCCTTTCACCAGAAACTTACTGAAAAGACGTGCCATGAGAACCGCCAATATAATTCCTGTGGCGTAAATGCACAATAATACAAAACTAGCCTGATTTGGGAAAAAAGCTCCTACCATTACTAAATAAATAGGTAAACGAGCACTACATGACATCAGCGGATTGACCAGCATCGTAATAAGCCTGCACTTACGGTCTTCAATGGTACGTGATGCCATAATAGCCGGCACATTGCATCCGAATCCCATGATAAGAGGTATGAACGACTTTCCGTGTAATCCCATTCGGTGCATAATCTTATCCATAATAAATGCAGCACGTGCCATATATCCTGAATCCTCCATAACAGATATGAAGAAATATAGAATAAGAATATTGGGCAAGAATACGATAACTCCGCCTACCCCGCCAATGATACCGTCTACCAGCATATCCTTCAATGGACCTTCGGCCATATTATTACGAATCAGATTTCCCAATTGATCTACCAACCACTCAATTCCCTGCATAGGGTAATCCCCCAATACGAATGTTCCTTCGAACATGATATAAAGGAAAAGGAAAAAGATAGGATATCCCCAAATACGATGAGTCACAATACTATCAATCACACGAGTGGTCTGCTCCTTTTCCATGTGATTGTCTGTAAATGTTTCTTTTAACGCTCCGGTTATGAAACCATACTTGGCATCAGTAATGGCCTGTTCACTATCTTCATTCATCACATTATAAATACGCTGAACTTCTTTGTCACGCAAAGCTAAAATTTCACCTCCATTGGGAAGTGTCTCAACAAAAAGTTCGATATCCTTATCATCTTCCAACAATTTAATGGCCAGGAAACGAGTAGAATATTTGTGTCGGATTTGCTCGTTGACACTGATTAATTTCTTCACAGCTTGAATGCTGCGTTCCAATTCAGGTCCATGATTTATATGAATATGACGGAAAATACCACGCGGCCTAATGTGTTCTTCTTCACTGTGACTGCCAAATTTATGATCAGGAACATAAGTTTCATGCCAATCACGCAAATCCTCCAATACTTCCGTACGGATTTCCGCCTTCTTTTGAGTCAGAAAATCACTGCCCTCATAGATGCCGATAATCACATGGAAAAGCTTATCGACACCTTCTCCTTTACGACAGACAGTAGGCACCATAGGTACGCCAAACAACTGGCTCAGCTTGAGATAATCCAGTTTGTTGCCACTTGCCTCAAGTTCATCATACATATTCAGAGCGATAACCATTCTCACGTTCATATCAATAAGCTGAGTAGTGAGATAAAAATTCCGCTCCAGATTCGAAGCATCTACCACGTTGATAATCACATCGGGAGTCTCATCAATAATATGTTTGCGCACATATATTTCTTCAGGAGTATAGGCTGACAAAGAATAAGTACCGGGCAAATCCACAATACGGAAATGGTATCCCTGAAAATCAAAAAAACCTTCTTTGGCATCCACAGTGACGCCACTATAATTTCCTACGTGCTCGTGAGCACCGGATGCAATATTAAACAGCGAAGTTTTTCCGCAATTAGGATTACCTACCAGTGCCACATTTATGGTACGTCGTTTTCCTTTGGCCAATGCCACCATTTCAGCTTCGGGCACTGTTATTTCTTCTGTTATGGAGCCGTGATAAGGACTTTGAGTGGTACGTGCTTCTTGTTCACTCACTACCTCTATCATCTCGGCTTCTTGCCGGCGAAGAGAAATCTCGTAATCTAGCAGTCTGTATTTTATCGGGTCTTTCAGGGGGGCGTTTAAAATTACTTCCACGGTTTTGCCTTTTATAAAGCCCATCTCTACGATACGCTTACGAAAGCCTCCGTGACCTAACACTTTGACTATTACGCCTTTTTCTCCTGTATTCAATTCAGATAAACGCATTTTCTTTAAAATTTTCTGCAAATATAGTTCATTACTTAGAGGTATGCAAGTTGTTTAGACTGTTTTTAAATAAAGAATTTCATCATAAACAAAAATAGCAATATGCAAACCGGCGGATGAAAGAAAACAGGTATTCGCTTTCTATAATCTCAAAGAAGCATTATCTTTGTAATATGTTTCATTTAGACGTCAATAGATTTATAGAAGAAAAATCTTTATTTTTTCAAAAAGATAAGATTTTAGTGGCACTAAGCGGCGGTGCCGATTCTGTCGCTTTATTACGTGTACTATTAGCTTTAGGATATACCTGCGAAGCTGCCCATTGCAATTTTCACTTGCGCGGCAAGGAGTCAGACCGAGACGAAAACTTTGTACGAGGCTTATGTAATGAACTAGATATTTTATTACATGTGGTACATTTTGATACTCAAACGTACGCCACAAAGCATCGCATTTCCATCGAAATGGCAGCTCGAGAAATGCGATATGAATGGTTTGAAAAATTAAGGCAGGAGTGTGATGCTTCCGTTATTGCCGTAGCCCACCATAGAGATGACAGTGTAGAAACATTCTTATTAAACTTAATTCGGGGAACAGGCATCAACGGCCTGAAAGGAATAGCCCCGCTAAACGGTCATATTGTCCGTCCGCTACTGAACGTGAGTCGACAGGATATTCTACAATATCTTGAGCACTTACATCAAGATTACGTAACAGACAGCACTAATCTGCAAGATGAATATATGCGGAACAAAATCCGCTTGAATATTCTTCCAATGTTGGGAGAACTAAATCCATCTGTCAGTGAGAGTATTGCAGAAACAGCAAACCGACTGGCAGAAACCTCTCTCGTTTACAACAAAGAAATGGCCGAGGCCAAAAACAGAGTTATAAAAAGAAATGGCAACAACCTAAAAGCTATTCATGTAGAACGCTTGTTGACAGAAGTTGCCCCCGCCTCATTACTGTTTGAAATATTGTATCCACTAGGATTTAAACCTTTACAAATAAAAGATATTTTCCACAGCTTATCAGGACAGCCGGGAAAAAGATTTATTTCTCCCGAATGGGAAGCTGTACGAGACAGAGAATATCTGTTGCTTCAAACCAGAACCATAGAAAGCACAACCGACCCAACTCCACAGCTTTGCATCAAGACGCTGGATTTATCGGATGATTTTATTATTCCTAAAGAAAAAGATGTAGCTTGCCTGGATGCAGACAAGGTAATAAGACCTCTCATTATTCGCAAATGGCAAAAAGGAGATAAATTTGTTCCTTTTGGCATGACAGGAAAAAAGAATGTAAGTGATTATCTCACCGACCGCAAATTCTCTTTATTCGAAAAAGAGAATCAATATGTTGTATGCTCAGACGAAAAGATTATCTGGCTGGTAGGAGAAAGAAGTGACAATCGCTTCAGGATAACAAATACTACCAAGCGAGTAATGATTATTCGTTTACAAAAAGAGCGATAAACACCCTATCAGCCACACAAGATTCATAAACTTCCTGTTTAAGTGCGGATTACATAAAGAATAGGTTGCACCCACCGCAATTCCCATGTAATCCGCATCAGAAAATTTCATCTGAATGCAATGATTAAATTATTCCCGGACTCTGTGATAACGCATTATCATTCCCCCATTATCCAAAATCAATGAATCTTTATCAAGTTTCAAAACATTCATCGTGTCAGTAGAAGCAATCGTTTGACCATTACCTATACTTTCGATATCCATGATTAATTTATCTCCTTCACGTCTCCAACTCTTATACACAAGTGTCGCAGAATTAATCGAAGCTGCTTTTCCATCTGCCGCCAGCAAAAAGCCATCTTCTCCATCCATACCACTAATAGGCTTAGTCCACGCACCAATTATCAGTTCTGCAACAACAGGTTTTACCTGCCAACTTTCCGCTACATTAATACCATCCATCACCTTATAATCAACAGTCAAGGTATCATTCAACGCAAAGCTGTTTCCCGTGTAACCGGCATCTTTCGCATCTAACGTACTTACAAAAACAGTATCATTATCTACCGTAACCACAGTTACTCCATTCATAGTGGCATCACAAACGATACCGGTCACAGATTTTTCCACTGTTTGATTGCATGAAGTCATTAACCCCATCATGGCTGATACTACCACAAAAATCTTCTTCATTTTATCATTATTTTATCATAAAACAGTTAACCATCATCTATATTCGTTGTAAAGATATGAATTATTTTTCTCTGAAAAAGAATAGCACAAACAATCTTTTCATTTTAGCAAAAACTAAAAATCTTATCTTTTTGTTTATAAAATAAGCGATTCCATAGATAAGCCGCTTGAGAATATGTATCGTATAACAGAATTAGACGCTGACACTAATTCTGAAAAATTTGGAGCACAACGTAAATGTATTGCCAAACGATGCTCTATGCTCCACACAGCCGATTATCTAATGAATAATTCAACCCGATAAGGAGAATTTATACAGCCCTTATACCGGCTACAACCTAGATGAATAGGCGGATATGATGTTATATTCGATCAAATTATACTTTTGTTCCCCGACCATAGCGCATGGGCCATGAATAATAGAAACCCGAAGAATAATACACCCTTTTAGGAAAAACCAAAACTTCGTCCTATCATCAATGTTCGTCTTGAAAGCAATGATATATACGAAAAATTGAGATGTTTATTAGAAAATCAAAAAACATCATGCTCCCATAAAGGTAGCCATACAATATTTAGAGTTTTGGGAAAGAAAATAATTTTAAATATTAAACGCTTACTATCAATACTTTATTATTCCAACACAAAAATATATCTAAAAAAAAGCGCAAAAGATTTGCACATCTCGATTAATCCGCTTATCTTTGCACCGCGTTTGAGAGATAACGCCTCTGAAAAGGAAGGAAGTTTGGGTGAGTGGCTGAAACCACCAGTTTGCTAAACTGACGTACGGGTAACCGTACCGGGGGTTCGAATCCCCCAGCTTCCGCAAAACGTCCGCTAAATCATGATTTAGCGGACGTTTTTTATACCTCTGACCACGGGTCAACGTAAAATAAAACGATGAACAAAAGTTTTCGGCTCCAAATGTCTAACCTTCAAGACTCAATTAATCTCATATATCTCAAAAAATGACTCTTTATCAATACTCAAAGAAACCTTCTCTGACTCCTTCTGTCCGATAAGGTTCACAAAAATATTGAGATATAATTCAGTAAAAGACAAATTCCAACGATCATATTGCACATCAAAAGTATACAAACGCTCAGCAGTATTCAATTCAGCAAAAGCCTCATTGCTTTTACATAAGAACACATCTTCCGAAACAGCAGGAGGATAAGGCAGGAAAGATGCAGAAAGCATCATATAAATATAGTCTGTATACCAATGTTCCGTATAGTACCTGAATTCGCCTTTTAATCTGAATTTAACCCTGTATTTCTTAGCCGGATTATCATTCATGAAAATAGGCTGACGATATTCCTCGGGAAAATTACCATCATAATAAGAATTACTCATTCCCATCTCCGACTTACCTTCTCCCCTAAAGCCCTCCATGGTAACATCCGATACAGCATTCTTTGGGTCGAACTTGAAAGTCAATTTACCGATGGTCTTGTCATAAGGATACACGGCAAGCGTATCCAGCACATACGATTCCAGATTATGACTCTCTGCAATCAATGTCGCATTGCCGGTGGGTTCCTCGCTGCCACCTTTAATTATATCAACATTATCTAAAGGATAATAGATGGAATCTTCTTCCTCGTTACAACTGCCAAAAAACAATGCACACAGCAAAAAAACAATGAACTTATTCATATTTTATCATTTTAATATCGCAAAGATAACAAAAAATACGTCATTCTACACTCAATATACCTATTAGTAGTGATGTATACCTCATAAAAAAGTACTACCTTTGCATCCCTAAATCTTTTAATGGATATAACAGTATGGAAATGAACAAAGTTTTTAAGGATGGATTGTGGAGTAAGGAAATCAACGTTTCGGACTTCGTACATACCAACATTACCCCCTACGAAGGCGATGCCTCATTTTTGGCCGGCCCTACAGAGAGAACAAAGAAAGTGTGGAACGAGTGCCTTAAAGCGTTGGAAGAAGAACGCACCAACAATGGCGTCCGTTCTCTTGATAACGTAACAGTTTCTACCATCACTTCTCATAAAGCCGGATATATAGACCGTGAAAACGAGCTCATTGTCGGACTTCAAACCGACGAACTGCTGCGCCGTGCCATCAAACCTTTCGGTGGTATCAAAGTAGTAGAAAAGGCCTGCCGTGAAAACGGTGTGGAAGTGGATGAAAAAGTGAAAGATATCTTCTATCATTACCGCAAGACCCACAACGATGGCGTATTTGATGCGTATACCGAAGAAATCCGTTCGTTCCGTTCACTTGGTTTTCTGACCGGATTGCCGGACAACTATGCCCGCGGACGTATCATCGGTGATTATCGCCGTTTGGCTCTTTATGGCATTGACCGCCTGATTGAAGCCAAGCAAGAAGACTTGCACAACATCGGCAGTCCGATGACCGATGCCCGTATCCGTTTGCGCGAAGAAGTGGCAGAACAAATCAAAGCCCTGAAGGAAATCAAAATAATGGGAGAATATTACGGACTGGATTTGAGTCGCCCCGCAACAAATGCACAAGAAGCCGTTCAGTGGGTATATATGGCTTATCTGGCTGCCGTAAAAGAACAAGATGGTGCAGCCATGTCACTGGGCAATGTATCCTCATTCCTCGATATCTATATTCAATACGACCTTGACAATGGCAATATTGACGAGACTTACGCACAAGAACTGATTGACCAGTTCGTCATCAAGCTGCGCATGGTACGTCATTTGCGTATGCAATCATATAATGATATCTTTGCCGGAGATCCGACATGGGTGACTGAATCCATCGGTGGACGTTTCAATGACGGACGTACCAAAGTCACCAAGACTTCTTTCCGTTTCTTACAGACATTATACAATCTCGGCCCCTCTCCCGAACCTAATATGACCGTTCTGTGGAGTCCTGAATTACCGGAAGGATTCAAAGAATTCTGTGCACAGGTTTCTATCGACACTTCTTCTATCCAGTATGAAAATGATACCCTGATGCGTGAAGTTCGTAACTGTGACGATTATGGTATCGCTTGTTGCGTTTCTTATCAAGCCATCGGCAAGCAAATCCAGTTCTTCGGTGCGCGTTGTAATTTAGCCAAGGCGCTGTTGCTGGCCATCAACGGAGGACGTTGTGAAAACACCGGTACAGTTATGGTCAAAGATATTCCTGTCTTGACAGGAGACCTTCTGAACTTTGAAGAAGTATGGTCTAACTATAAAAAAGTATTAATGCAAGTAGCCCGTGTATATAATGATGCCATGAACATCATTCATTATATGCATGACAAGTATTACTACGAAAAAGCTCAAATGGCGTTTATCGATACCGACCCGCGCATTAATCTGGCATACGGTGTAGCCGGTTTGTCTATTGCCATCGATTCACTGTCGGCCATCAAATACGGTCGTGTACATGCCAAACGCAATGATATCGGTCTGACCGAAGGTTTTGAAATTGAAGGTGAATTCCCATGTTTCGGTAACGATGACGATCGTGTAGACCATTTAGGCGTAGACCTGGTTTACTTCTTCAGCGAAGAATTGAAGAAACATCCGGTTTACAAGAATGCCCGTCCCACCTTGTCATTGCTAACTATTACCTCCAATGTGATGTATGGTAAGAAAACCGGTGCGACTCCCGACGGACGTGCCAAAGGTGTTGCTTTTGCTCCGGGCGCCAACCCCATGCACGGACGCGACAAGAATGGTGCCATCGCTTCTCTGAGTTCTGTGGCAAAACTTCGTTACCGCGATGCCCAAGATGGTATCAGCAACACATTCTCTATCGTTCCGAAATCACTCGGTGTAGATATGGAAACCCGTATTGAGAACCTAGTGACCATGATGGACGGTTACTTCACCAAAGGCGCACACCACCTGAACGTAAATGTCCTGAACCGCGAAATGCTGGAAGATGCAATGGAACACCCTGAAAAATATCCGCAGCTTACTATCCGTGTATCAGGATATGCGGTTAATTTTATCAAACTGAGCCGTGAACATCAGTTGGAAGTTATCAGCCGTTCTTTCCACGAGAGAATGTAACATCCATATTATAAATACAATTATCCTAGGGGCGGGCTTTAAACCTGCCCCTATAAGCTTAAAGACAAACCATTATGATTAGAGTACACTCCTATGAGTCAATGGGTACATTTGATGGGCCCGGCTTGCGTTTAGTCGTTTTCCTGCAAGGATGCAACTTCCGTTGCCTGTATTGTGCCAATCCCGATACCATAGATATAAAAGGTGAAAGTACCGAAACGCCGATAGACGAAATTATCCGTATGGCTGTCAGTCAAAAAGCATTCTTCGGGAAAAAAGGCGGAATCACCTTTAGCGGTGGCGAACCGACCTTACAGGCAAAAGCACTGATTCCCCTCTTCCGGCGATTAAAGGAGCAAGGCATTCATATTTGCGTGGATACCAATGGAAGCATCTGGAACGAAGATGTGGAAGAACTACTGAAATTGACCGATTTGGTATTACTGGACATAAAGGAATTCAATAATACCCGCCATTTGCAACTGACGGAGCGCAGCAACGAGCCCACCCTACACACAGCTCAATGGTTGGAACAAAACGACAAACCATTTTGGCTACGCTATGTACTAGTACCCGGATACAGCTCTTTCGAAGAAGATATCCATGCATTAGGCAACCATTTTAAAGATTACCGAATGATTCAAAGAGTCGAGATATTACCCTACCACACTCTAGGGGTACACAAATATGAAGCTATGAAAAAAGAATACCGCCTCAAAGGAGTAAAAGAAAATACTCCCCAACAGTTGGATACAGCCAAAGCTTTATTTGAAAAATATTTCAAAACGGTATATCTGAACTAAGCATCAACAAGACAATAAAAAATTAGCATTATTTTCCATAACAAGCTTGATATGTTCTTCTTTTTGTTTATTTTTGCACAACTAAAAATATCTTATATTAATAACTACTAAATAGCACAAAATGAAAAAACTATTATTATTCTGTTTGCTACTATTCATCAGCGCAGAAAGTATACAAACAGCAGCTCAGGAAAGTAAGGAAACTAAAAAAGAACAAGGAATATTCAATTCAGTTGCTGTAGGCTTAGGCGTAGGTACTACAGGTATCAACATCGATGTAGCAAGCCCGATAGGAAACCATTTTGCCCTGCGAGGAGAGGTGAACATCATGCCCGGATTCAGCTACAGCGACGAAGTCGATGCCAGTGTACTTAACTCAGCCACCGAACAAGTCTACGCCCCCATCAATGTGGAAGGTAGCTTGGCACGTACGACAGGAGCCTTACTGCTCAATGTCTATCCGTTTAAATCTTCCAGCTTCTTTGTATGCGGCGGTGCTTACTTTGGCGGTGCAAAATTCATAAAGATAGAAGGACACAGCGATGAACTTCAACAACTGGTCACTGAAGGTAAAGAAGCAGGTATCGAAATCGGTGATTATTTTATCCCTGTAGACAAGAACGGAAATGTAAACGGAGGATTAAAAGTAAATTCATTCCGCCCTTATTTGGGTCTTGGATTTGGTCGTGCAGTACCCAAAAAGCGCATCGGCTTCATGTTCGAATTGGGCGTACAGTTTCACGGTACTCCTGAAGTTTATGCAGACAATGCCGAACTCACCGCCATTAATACAGTGGCAGACAATGAATTCTCGGATATTATCGACAAACTGACTGTATATCCGGTACTTAAATTCCGTTTGAGTGGAAGAATCTTCTAAAAGCTGAAGAATCTATTTATCCATAAAAGAGGTGTACCTGAAGTTATCAGCCTTTCAAGCAAACTTTCAATACACCTCTTTCTTTATTCTTCCAATCCTATTTGATTATCACCATCACATCCCGCGCACCGTGAGCTCCCATAACCAACGCCTGCTCAATATCAGCAGTCTTCGACGGGCCGGATATATAAGTACCAAAGCCATATTCCCCGGTATGTATACGCTTATATGCTTCATGCATATTATTCACAATTCTCCCTTTATCAAGCAGAATCACCAGTTTTTCAGAAATAAAATAAAGAGCACGTTGCTTGACATCCTGTTCTATCCAAACGGCACCATTCTCCGCCACCCCAATCTTCCCGTCAATAATTGCCAAATCCGTGCCGTCCAGTTCGGCAGGGTCCTCAACATTATCAGGATTGAAAGTAGCACATGTAATACCTTCCAGATTGGAAGCGATACGTTTGGCATCGGGATAAGACTCCCTGATCAGTTTGTTTATATCCTGTCCTTCCTCTAAAAAAACAGCCTCTCCCCCCACCTGTTTCATCATAAAATAAAACTGCTCTACCACATTAGGATAAGTCAATGCATGCTCTTCCAATGGCTTCAGATCAGGTTTCTCATATTTCACGTGTGTAGCACGGCGGATGCTCTGCAATATATCTTCTCTACTACTCATAATATTCTATTTTACTTTACCTTTCTTCCACATCTCGTTAAAATTCTCTTTGGCAAATTTAGGCAAATCACGTCCCTTTCCCCATGTCACACCCATCATTCTCAGCACCTCTCCGCCGACCGGAGCCAAATCCATTGCTGTATTGAAAGCCCAAGGACGGTTCATTGCAAACTCCATGCCACCGGACATTATCTTTTTCATGGCATCCGCTTTACCCAACTTATCCAAGTCCTGACGCCACAAATATATCTGTTCTGCCAAATCAACCTTTACCGGACACACATCCGAACAAGAATAACAAAGCGAACAAGCAGATACGTTATCATAATAATGCAACGGAGCCTTCAGCATACCCAGATTAATGCCAATAGGTCCCGGAATAAAATAAGTATAAGAATAACCACCACTGCGGCGATACACCGGACAAGTATTCATGCAGGCACCGCAACGGATGCAATTCAACGTCTTTATGTGCTTCCGATCAGCCAATATTTTACTACGGCCATTATCTACTATAATAATATGAAACTCCCCGCCTTCCCGCGGTTTACGAAAATGAGAAGTATAAGTAGTGACAGGCTGTCCGGTGGCTGAACGTGCCAACAAACGCGTAAACACAGCAAGCGATTCACGGTCAGGCACAATCTTCTCCATGCCAAAAGCAGCTATCTGCAACTTGGGTTGCGATACCCCCATATCAGCATTTCCTTCATTAGTACAAACAACAATCTCACCGGTAGAAGCCACAGCAAAGTTAGCTCCGGTCATGGCAGCTTCAGCATGAAGAAACTTTTCACGCAGATTTTTACGAGCGGCATGTGTCAAATAAGTAGGATCAGAATTTCCCTTCTCCGTTCCTAATTCTTTCTCAAACAATTCCCCCACCTGCTCACGCTTTACGTGAATAGCCGGCAGCACGATATGACTTGGTTTGAGATGCATCAATTGTAAAATACGCTCACCCAAATCACTTTCCACCACCTCAATACCTTTATGCTCAAGAAACGGATTTAACTCACATTCCTCTGCCAACATCGATTTGCTTTTTATAAAATGCTTCACACCGTGCTGATGCAAAATATTATATACAATATTACAATACTCATCTGCATCCTTCGCCCAATATACATGAGCTCCATTGGCACGGGCATTAGTTTCAAACTCTACCAGCAATTCATCCAAATGACTGTTGCTGTACAGTTTGGTTTCACATGCCATTTCGCGCAATTCCTCCCACTCAGGCACCTCCTTACTCTGTTTGTCACGCTTAGCCCTTACCAGCCAAAGGGTTTCGTCATACCATGCAGCCTGCTTCTTATTTTCCAGAAACCCGGCTGCTGCTTTTGCATGTTTCGTACTCATAATCCAGCTGCTAATATTTCAACAATATGTAATGTTTTTATCGGAAGTTTCTCTCGGGCAATGATTCCATTCTGATGCATCAGGCAGGAACTGTCGGCCCCTACGATATATTCGGCACCTGTTGCCATATGACGATGCACCTTATCATGCCCCATCTGAACAGATACAGCTGTTTCCTCCACGGAAAACATTCCTCCGAAACCACAACACTCATCAGGACGGTCGGGCTCCATAATCTCTATGCCTTCTACCAGAGAAAGTAAGTCACGCAATTTATTAAAGTAAGGAATATTGAGTTCGCTAGGCGAAGAGAGTCCCATTAAGCGCACTCCGTGACAACTGTTTTGAAGAGAAACTTTATGTGGGAACTTAGCTTGCAGTGAAGTAGGTTTTATGACATCGTGGATAAACTCGCACAAATCATATATCCTTTCTTCACTGGCGCAATGATGTTCTTCCGCCTTCAACAAGCGCCCGTAATTATCGCGCACAAAGACCACACAACTGGCCGACGGACCTACTATGTAATCATAATCTTTAAACTTTCTGTCAAAATGACGAGCCATTTCCACAGATTCACTCTCAAAACCGGCATTTGCCATTGGCTGGCCGCAGCAAGTCTGATCCAGCGGATAATCCACGTCTACCCCCAAACTTTTCAGGAGTTTATACGAAGCTACCCCCACCTGAGGATAAACCGCATTAATATAACAGGGAATAAATAAACCTACTTTCATTGTTATCAGTTAATATGTGTCCTATAAGAACAACAAATTTAGAAGAAAATTGTTAAGGAGGCAATCGGTTTTTCTTTTTATATTCCATTTTTTATCCCTATCCTCTGCCATGTAAAACGTTTATCCGCATCGATAAACACGTTAATACGTATCAAGCGATGCATACTAATGTGTTACACCTTATAGAAGTTCTACTTATAAAAGCCAAAAAACAGAATGAACAAGTCCAGCCAAGAGCTCATTCATCCAGTTTTACCGATTGCCATCTTTCTACAAAGAAAGGGTAAATATCATGAAACAGTTACACACATGATCATATTATTTTCTAGGCTTCAAGAAGCTTTCCGGGAATTTTACCTCCTGTTCGATATGATTATCCTTCAAGCGAATCCACGAACGGAAGCCCTTTTCGCCTTCGGTCAATTCAATGACTCGTGCACCATTAGGTAAATTGTTATATACGGTATCACCACCCGTATAACGCCCGTATGCCAACAATACACCATGCCACATCACAGCATAGTCATCATCATGGTCGTGTCCCACAAAAATACCTTCCACATCACCCATCTCTTTCATTGCCGTAAAAAGACCTGAATTGAGGCGGGGTGCGCAAGCTCTTTCTTTACGAATACCAAACAGCACAGCAGTTTCATCCGATGCAGCCTGATTGTATTCGGGCAAAGCAATATGGAAGAAAGCCAATGACGGAACAGGGTTTCCACCGTTGGCTTCTGTATATTTCCGGCTGTTTTCACGATACCACTGAATTTGGTCGAAGTCTATGTAGTCATATCCGCCTATCCCCTTTATCTGTGAATAAGAATGTGAATCGAATACATAAAGAATCTCAGCATCCTTGCTTCCGTCCGACGATTTCAAGGGGAGAATAAAATTGGTAACACCCGAAATGCCTTCGGTAGTAGTGGTCAGGTTGTGAGGGATGCTTTGAATAATCTTAAACAATTCTTCACGAGTCAAACCTTGCTCATTGTCATGATTACCAAAAGTAACGGCAAAGGGAATTTCACGTTTGGAAACCAAATTCAATACAGTGCGCATTCCCTCTTCGGCAGGCTTTCCATAAATCACATCACCCGTAAAAATCACCAAATCGGGTTTCTCGGCATCAAGCACTTCATTGATTCGTTCGATAGAAACATCAGACCGAGGATCATTATAAATGTAATGCACATCTGTAAACTGCACGATTTTGAACTTCCCATTGGCATTGAACTTCAATGTTTGGGCATTGCCGGCACATACAAGCCCCAGCAACAGGCATAAAGTCAGAAATAGTTTTTTCATGGTTTTTATTTTTAAATTTACTCAATAGTTATCTTGAATTGGTCGTATGGAGCCGTGCGCCAAGCCTTATCGAAGGTAGTGGGAGACAGCGCAAACAAGGGCGAAAAAGTACGCACCGAAATCGTTTTCCCGTCAGGCAAGAACTCCATCAGCCTCAGCCAGCAATCGCCTCCGTTGCCATGCCATTGTCCGTCGGCAATTTGGGCATTAAACATCATCTGAGAGACCTGTTTTCCGAATTTGTTTTTATCCGTGCGGAAAGATACTTGTCCCTCATAATCCACAATCTCACATTCGTGGCCACATATCACCATACAGATATTCTGAGAAGGATAGACCAGTTTGTCCCAAATTGCTTGTCCGTAATTAGCCGGAGAAACTTTATAATCTTCCTTGACATGACGTACCGCCTCCGGTGACATATAAGAATGGGTAAGCAAAATCACCTTATGATTTTTATATTTGGGCTTCCCGGTCAGTTGGCGAGCCCACTCTATTGCTTCATCACGTGGTGCGAACTCCAGTGAAACGACCAGCAACTTTCCCCATGTGTCCGTTTCAAATTCATAAGCAGCATTTTCCAAGGTCGGTATTCCCTGATAATTACATCCTACGGACACCAATGACTCGCGCCAACAAGCATTACGTTCCGCCGGAAAGTAATCCGGGAAATGACACAAACGGTTTTCCGCTTTCTCATAACCATAGTCATGATTACCTGTACAAATTACATAAGGAACCTTGCCGTCCAAACGTTCAAAAGCACGTGAAGCTGCCTTCCACTGCTCTTCACTAGTCTGATTCCCATTCACCCCGTCGGGTATACGGATTTCATTTTGCTCCACCAAGTCACCGGTACAAAGCACCCCTTTGATGTTCAGCGACTTCAGGCTATTGGCAATCCATGCAGTCTGCAACTCAAAGAGAGGTTGATTAGCATCAAACTTCACATAGCTCTGAGGGTCGGGAATCAATACCATGGAAAAGGAACGTTCATGACTCAATTTCGGGCGCAAGGGATAAACTTGCGCCGAAATTAATTGAGAAAGGCATAATAATGTGCCTAGCAGAATAGAGTGTTTTTTCATATATTTATATTATTCTATTATAGATAAATGAGGTTATAATTGTTTCACAAAAGTATAAAAAAACAATCATCCAGTAGAACATTTTCGATAGTTATTATAAATTCAGTTCACCAATATCAATAACCCATAAAAAAGTACTCCCCGCGAATCACTTCGCAAGGAGTACTTTTCAACTAATAACTAACTTGTGGTTTACGTAATTTCTATATGACTAACTTATGATGCAAAGATAAACGTTCCGGCCCACCCCCGCAATCGCTTCATTTAGGTATTTTGCCACCATTTACTCCCTATTAATAGGTATCATTCATCATAAGTTCATCTTTACTTCGCTTAGTTCTACCAATTTATTTACAATAGCATAAATAGTCAGGCCGGCAGGAGAATGTATTTGTAGCTTGCGCGCTATGTTGCGACGATGGGTAATGACCGTATGAATAGACAGAAAGAGTTTCTCTGCTGTCTCCTTATTGGTCATGCCACGCACTACACAACAAATTATTTCTTTTTCTCTTTGACTTAATGTTTCTTGTTCATTCTCATTGTCATCTTCTGCCCCAATGTGCATCAAATCAACTAATTTCTTATTTAAGGTTTCAATGTCATCATATAATCCGACTGTTTCATCATATCCTTTTAGCAAATTACTATCTGTCATTGAACAAAGCAACGACACACATTTAATAACCGTTTGAGGATATGTAGCTTTAAATTCGTCGACATTGAACCATCCTCCAAACCCCGGATTCACAATCAACACCTCGGGCCGATGTCCTTGCATACAATTATGCAGCCCTTCCATCGAAGTAATTTCCACAGGCTGAACCGGAATATCGGGCAATCGCTTCAAAACTGATATCAGTCCGCTACGCACAATGACTGAAGTCTCAGCCACTGCCACATGTATAGGGTCTGTCCGTTTCATTTTACCTCCTTTTCTAACCGAAGAACGGCGGGTACAAACAAATAATCCTCCACACGGCAATGTGATGCCAAATCCTGCTCGCAGCTAAAAATGTCAAACAATACTGCATTCAGTAAATAATCGTTCCCACCGGCGGGATAATACTTAATAATGATATTTTTTAATTCTTTCAATTTAGCGTCTATCTGATCATGCCGACGTGCAAATTGTGAGATACGGAAACCGCTCTCTCTATTGCCTGCAACCAGATTCTCCACATAAGTAAACACATTCATATCTTCATAATCCATGTGTTTGCGTACCTCTGCCACATACGCATCAAAGAATTTCAATATAAGGAAAGCAACTTCATTTTGCACCGAACAATCAATGGCCTCTATCAGTTTGCGGCGTATGGTGGGTAATTGAAAATCAAGAAAATAGTGATGTGCCTGCTTTAAGTAGTTCATCAAAGCATGAATAGAAAGATCTTGCACTTCGTCAGCCATACGGTTATTCTCTTCTGTGATAAAATTCACCACAGCCAGAAATGTCTTGCAATCCACTCCGTTTGCCCGGCATACTTCCTGCACAGTCTGATCGCCAAAGCCTAACGAGAGATCGAAACGGCTCATCACCTGCAACAAAGTATAATTACCGCATATCAGGTCACTCATTTTATCTGTTGGCACATAATTATTTGTCTTATACATAGTTATCTGTATTTGTTTCTCTTAACGGCTGCAAATTTACGGAAAAGAACAAAAGCTTGCAATCCCCATTATTAGGTATTTTATACGGAGAACAGCAGCCTCATCTCATAAACGAGGAAAGACTAAGCCGTTTCTTACTGTCAGCCTAGTCCTTTTAAACGGAAGATTATTACAGTCTCCGACAGTGGACCGTACAGTCTGCCACGGTGGACTGTACAGTCCGTTACCGTAGACTGTATAGTCCATTGCCGTAGACTGTAGTAATCCGCCTTACAGACAGGCATAACCGAAAGGATGAAAACGCTTAGTCCGGCTAATGAAACGACTTAGGGAGTTCAAAACGTATGCAGAGTTTGAAAACCGGAGGAGACAACATCCGATGAAAGGTGTTGTGCCGTCACTTGTTATTTTTGGGAATTTAACATATTCCTTGCCAGTGCTTCCAAAAACAAAAAAAGAGCTGCTCCGGCATAACCGGAACAACTCTTCACTATATAATAAGATATCAATTAATATACTTCAACTTTAGCAGCAATCGCTTTACACTTGTCACGAAGTGCATCCAAGTCACTTCCATTCGGAGCATAGCATACCACAACTCCCATGCGGCGGTTAACCTTTGTATAAGGTTTACCGAAAATACGCAAATAAGTATTGGTTTCCTTGCATACTTCCTCTTCGCCACGATAACGCGGCTGCTCTTTGCTGGCAATCGGTGACAAAATAACAGCACTGGCACCTATACGTTCCTGAGTAATTTCAGGAATAGGCAAACCCAATACAGCGCGTAAATGAAGTTCAAATTCATTCAAATTTTGAGTTCCTGCCAATGTCACCATACCGGTATCATGCGGACGTGGAGATAATTCAGAGAAATATACACCATTGTCATGACTCAAAAAGAATTCAACTCCCCATATTCCGGCACCGGTCAATGCTTCAGTAACTTTAGCAGCCATGCGCTGTGCTTCTTCCAGATGCTCAGGAGCAATATGAGCGGGTTGGAAGCTTTCGCGATAATCACCGCCCTTTTGCACATGACCGATAGGAGGACAGAACAGTGTAGGACCATTTTTCTGAGTAACAGTCAACAAAGTGATTTCACTGTCAAACTTAATAAATTCTTCGATAATCAGCTCCTTAATGTCACCACGACTACCTTCACAACCATAGTGCCATGCCTGTTCCAGCTCTTCCGCACTCTTCACCAATGACTGTCCTTTACCCGATGAAGACATCAACGGTTTGACCACACAAGGAAAACCTATTTCTTCGGCAGCCTCTTTCAATTCTTCCAAAGACTTGGCATAAAAATACTTGGCAGTCTTTAATCCGAGTTCCTTAGCGGCCAAATCACGTATGGCCTTACGATTCATGGTATAATTCACAGCTTTCGCACTAGGTACTACCTGAATGCCTTCCTTCTCCAAATGATAAAGCCTTTCAGTACGAATAGCCTCGATTTCAGGAACAATAATATCAGGCTTATGCTTAGCCACAACTGCATCCAATGCATCACCGTCCAGCATACTGAATACTTCAAACTCGTCTGCTACTTGCATCGCAGGTGCCCCTGCATACGAATCACAAGCTACTACATACTGTCCTTTACGTTTCGCTGCAATGACGAATTCTTTTCCCAGTTCGCCGGAGCCCAGCAATAAAATCTTCTTTGTCATAACTATCTATCTCTTTATTTTGAATTTCCCGTAAACAGCAAGCAGAGAGGAGTGTGTCAGAACCCAACCGCCTGTCCAATCGTCAGCTGCAGGGGCAGGATTTGCCTGCCCGAAGACACAAAGCAAACTGTTTTCGGGCGAACGGACATCGTCCCTACGAATCAAACGACAGCATTATCCACGTTTTGACACACCCCCTTCCGCTTGCAAAGATAATGTATTTTTAAACTACTGATATATCAAACAGCCAATAAATGGTGTATTTGAAAGAAAAAACCGAAGCCGGCAGACAAAGCTATAAACCACAGCACGATAAAGATAATCCGGGTAACAGTAGACATGGGTTGCCAACCACCGAAATGACGCATCAGGATATGTATCAATCCGATGATAGGAATACCAATAACCAATATGCCGGAAACAGCCAAGCCGATAGTAACTGTAGGAGATGCTCCGGCAGCATTCCAATCCACTGCCGGCAACACTTCGTAAAGAACAGCCGGTGTAGCAGCAATCAATCCGGTTGCCACCATTAACATGGCGAAGCATACCACAAATATCACAAAGACTATAGGAGCGCAGCAGATAGCCAAAACAATCAATATAAATTTGATTAATACACCTGCCACACCGACAATTCCCTCACCTATCCGCTGCAACGCACTGTGAGGCTTGCCCGAATGAACGTATTCATTTACTTTCTCAAAGTTATCTGTAACCGTCCTTCCTATATTCTCTACATTGATTTTCGCTCCACGCATTGCCAATTTTTCAGGTACGGTTCGAGCCAAAGGAATGACAATCCAGGCGATAATATATGCTATGACAAAACCTTTCAGAGAGATTCCCAATATCAAGAAGATTATTCGTACCCATGTGGGATCCCAACCAAAGTAAGCAGCCAAACCGGATGCCACACCTCCCAATACTTTATTGTCCGAATCACGGAACAACCGGCGAGGTCCTTTTGCTGTCTGCGAATAAGTGCTTCCATCCTTCGATGTTTCCCCTCCACCGTCAGCCTCATCACCCAAGTCTTCGGGCTTACCCATCTGAGCAATGATTTCCTCTACATCTTCTATCGTAATCACCTGTTTCCCATCTCTTAAACGGTCAGTAAACAGTTCAGAGATACGCAATTCCATATCATGCACTATTTCTTCCGCTCCTTCTTCGCGGCAAAAATGTATCCGCAAGTTACTTAAATAAGTATCCAGCAATTTATATGCATCTTCATCTATATGATAAACGGTGCCACCTAAATTTACAGTCAGAGTCTTTTTCATTGTATCCTGTTTTTAATTGTTTCTTAAATGGTTTACTGTATCCGAAAGCTCATCCCACGCATTTTCCAATCCGCTGAGAAAAGTTTCCCCTTGTGGCGTAAGCCGATAATATTTACGCGGAGGCCCCTGAGTCGATTCCACCCATTCGTAAGAAAGCAGCTCATCGTTTTTCAACCGGGTAAGCAACGGATAAAGCGTTCCCTCTACCACGATGAGCCGGGCTTCTTTCAATTTCAGAATAATATCCGAAGCATAGAGCGGCTCCTTGTGCAACAGCAATAAGATGCAATATTCAAGCATTCCTTTGCGCATCTGAGATTTTACATTATCAACATTCATATCCTATAGTACTTTGTTTGACACAAATATATGTATTATATAAGTACCTTGTATTACATAGTACTTTTATTTTGCGTATTTTAACTGAAAAATCAAAGAAAAGGAAAAGGAAGAAACAAGATTAGGAAGGAAAGACTTATATTTGCTCCTCGTTAAACCTATAAAAGTACAAAGAGTATGTTTACGATACGGAAAGCAACTACAGAAGATATTCCATTGATTCACAAGATGGCACAGGAAGTATTTCCTGCTACCTACGCAGACATTCTTTCCCCCGACCAACTTGACTACATGATGGAATGGATGTATTCCATTACAAACCTACATAAACAGATGGAAGAAGAAGGTCATATTTACTATATTGCCTTTAAAGGAGACATACCTGCCGGCTACGTTTCCATTCAACCCGAAGGAGAAGATTTATTCCATCTGCAGAAGATTTATGTACTCCCTTCTTTTCAAGGCAAACATTTGGGAAAGTTATTGTTCGAGCAGGCTGTAAAAGCAATTAAGGAGATTCATCCCACACCGTGCGAAATGCACCTGAATGTAAACCGTAATAATAAAGCGCTCCGATTTTACGAATACATGGGGATGAAGAAAATAGACGAAGGAGATTTTGCTATCGGCAACGGATATTATATGAATGATTATATAATGGGACTCACTATCTGAGTCCCTCATTTCACTACTTTACGCTTCATATCACGGATGATATCTTTATCTTCCGGACTTACCCGAAAAGATTCGGTTATTTTTTGGAGCGCTTTGTTGTAAGTGAAGTCATCCAAACGATTTTCTTTCAGCAACAGCATCGTTTCTTTTGGAAATTTCACATAACAGACAGAAAGTGCCCAAGCCACTGCCATCTTCACATAATACCCTTCGTGGTCGATACGATTCATCCATTGCAATACGTTCTGTATATAGTCCGCATCAATGTAATGCGCCATCGCCATAACGACCCCGAAACGAATTTCATATTCTTTATCCGACTGCATCCATCCTTCCAGAAACTGCCATACACGCTCCTTATTCCTGTCAACAAACCGTTGCTTACCCGCAAAGTCAAAGGTATCACATACAGACCAGCTATTGATAAGGGGTACGAATCCAGAAACCAATGAAAGATATTCTTCCACATCTTTTATTTTCAGGCATCCAATCACCATGCCTTGAAGCATGCGTTCTTCCATATAAAAAGTATCGGCCGATTGCAGATAAGCCTGCCAATCATCCTTGGCTATTTGAGCCGCCAATTGCCGAAGGGCCGGGACACGGACACCCAATACATTTTCAATGCCCGGATGGAGGGACTCGGTAAACTTTTTATTACCTTCTCCCGCCAATCGCAACAAATTCTCTTTTATGGTTAACCCGTTGATACAATATTCATTCATCATAACGATTTATTCAGATTATAACAAACTTCCTTCCAGCCTTAATAAAAATTCCTTTTTGTCCATTCCGGCCGCATATCCTACCATTTTTCCGTCCGTACCTATCACACGATGACAGGGAACCACTATCAATAATGGATTTCTGTTATTGGCCATACCTACGGCGCGCACAGCTTTAGGGTTGCCAATGGCTACAGCAATCTGTTTATAGCTGCGTGTCTCTCCATAAGGAATATCACGGAGAGCCTGCCACACCTGCTTTTGAAAATCAGTCCCCTTAAGCGACAAAGGTAAATCAAAAACTTTACGTTTGCCATCCAGGTATTCAACGAATTGCTTATACGTCCTCCGAATCAATTCCGACTCACGTTTCTCACCTTTATTCTCGGAATAATGTCCCACATTGATGGCAATAACAGCATCGTTCTCCTCACAAATGGTGAGAAGTCCCAATACGGTTTGATACAGATAATAATTCATAATGATTTACCTTTATATAAATGCAAAATTATTCATCCCAAACCAAATAAGCCGAAATCAGCCAATGGTTCAGTTTATCCCCATCTACTTCCTGAGCTTCAGGAATACTAATCTTAAAAGTATGTTTGCCGGCTTTCAAATCGCCAAGCATCACTTCTTCCGGTACTACATCCGAACCCGGGCACCAGTTGGAGCGCGATAAATCCGATGAGCCCAACGGTTCTTCTATTTCTTTTTCTTCATAACCATTCTTACCTATATAAGAGGAAAGCCGCTTAATCAGCCACACTCCTGTCCCCGGATTGAAACGACGGAAAGAGGCACAATCATCCCGCCATGGAATAAAATCGAGCACATTCTCGCCATCTACCGAAACAATATTGCGTTTCTTCACAAATTCATCTCCACCGCTATGACCGCCATGACCGGTTACAATATATTTCAAACGGACATTCTTTGCATGACGAGGCAGTTCAAAATCCATTGCCACATCTTTACGGGCAAATATATCGGGATAAGTCTGACCGATATAATAAACAGTGTTTATCAAAGGCTGTACATGGCGCTTGGGTAACGCATCGCAACTTATCTTACTCTCTTTTACCTCGATATCCAGACCGACAACATATCCTTCGGCTGTCCATGTATCAATAAAGATACCGATATAGGCTTCCTTCTCCAAAGCAGGATAAAGGTCGGTAATGTCTTGTTCCCAAACCACATTCTCCGCCCATTCGGAAATATAAACCGGCTTGCGTTTGGCTCCTATCTCATTGTCTTTTTTACTATAAAAGCCTACTCCAAACGGAGTCATAAAGCGCATCAGCTCTAACGTAGGCACATAGTCCTTACCCGGAACAATGCCAATCATATTTTCATATTTCAGACTGTCTACCGGCGGAAAAGCTGCCTTTCCTTGCGCAATGCTCATCAAGTTGACAAACGACTCTTTGGGCAATGCAAAACAAGAACCGGACTTATCCCAACGATCGCCATTGGAAGCCAAAGTAAGACGAAGTTTCACACGTACATTCCGCTTATAATCAGGCAAAGATATCTTTTTAAGAATAATACGCCCATTCACCAAACGGATAACGCCATCTGCACTTGCCGGAGTGTAATTGGCAAATGAATCCGGACGGAAACAGATGTTCGTTTTATCAAAGATTTGAATTTGGGTGTCTCCCAAGGCAGGCAACTCCTTATGCTTAGCCGCATTAGCCGGCATAATAAAAGAGGTAACCAATGCAAGAGACGCAATAAAAGTCAGTAGATTATTTCTTCTCATATAGCTGTATCAGGTTGATTAATATTATCCATTCCAAATAGGGAGTGTGCCAGAATGTTGATAATGCTATCATTTGCCAATAGGGGCGAGATTTGCTCGCCCGAAAACAGTCTGCCCTGTGTATTCGGACAGGCAAACCCTGCCCCTACAGTTAACGATTTGGCAGGTTGGTTTAGTTTTGACACGCTCCCTTACCTACCAGGCATCATTATACCGGAAACTTACTCCGAATCATCAACAGTTTATTGATGTTGTTCGCGCAATAAGTCATTCACCGTCTTCACCGGATTAAAAGTACCCAAAGGAACCTCTACAAAGACAGTACTCCAATCACTCATTGCACCATTCCAAAGTCCCGGAAGCTCCAATGCTTTCAAGTCCTTGCCATTTTTCGACTTATACGAAATGAATCCGGTTGCCTTATCTACATAATTCACCAAATCAAATTTACGGCCTTTATAGTCACGTACGGCACAAACCAAATCTACCGGATTAAAGTGAGTACCCTTTTCAAACATGGCTTTCTTTTCAGCATCATTCATATCAATCTGAGAACTTTCCAAAATCTGCAAAGATACTGTTCCGTCGGGGTTATATGCAAGGAACGGACCTCCACCGGGTTCTCCCACATTCTTCACCATACCGCAAACACGCATTGGTCTATTCAGTTTCTTACGCAAATAGATAACCAGCTCCGCATCTTCCAAATCTTTAATCTCATTATTGCGACAGCATAACTTCTGCTGAACGAAACGAATGATTTCTTCCAATTGTTCATGATTATATTTGCCGCCATCCAACAATTCCAAATATTCAAACGCTTGCTTTTGAAGAGTCACCAATACCCCGGCAATCAATTTCTTGTAAGCAACGGTTTCGTCCTTCAAGCGGTCGGGCACCACATTATCAATATTCTTAATAAATACAATATCCGCATCCAAGTCGTTCAAGTTTTCAATCAAAGCACCGTGACCACCGGGACGGAACAGCAACTTACCGTTATCACGGAACGGCTTGTTCTCCATATCAGCTGCTATTGTATCGGTACTCGGTTTCTGCTCCGAGAACGAAACGTTAAATTCCACCCCGTATTTTTGAGCATAAGTTGCTACCTTTTCATCCACCAACCGTTTAAACAGTTCACGATGCTCGGTAGAAACCGTGAAATGCACGTTTACTTTTCCGGTCTTTCCGGCTGCATACAGGGCTCCTTCCACCAAATGTTCTTCCAATGGAGTACGTACACCATCGGCATAACGATGAAATTTCAACAAACCTTTCGGCAAAGCACCATAGTTCAGTCCGACAGCTTCCAACAAGTTTGCTACCACCGGCTTATAATTCTTTTCAGCAATCAATGCATCAATATTCTTGCCGGTATTGTCCAAACAAGCGGCATTCAAATCATTATAAAAAGCGAAGCCATGAATATGGTCGAAAAACTTCTTTTCAAAATCTGTTTTGGGAGCCTCATAATCCGCACCCAGGAATTCAAACAAATTCTTAAACATGCGACTGGCTGCCCCGGATGCCGGTACAAACTTCACAATTGTTTTTTCACCCTGTTTATATGTATCCCATGCTTCCAGATATTCTTTCATTTCACTCTCTGCAGGAGCCATAATTCCCTTATCGATAGAAGCGGCAGCGTCCAGTTTCAAGAAAGGGAAGCCTTTTTCAAAGCAAGCCAATTGTTCAATTATCTGTTGCTCTGAAATACCTTTTTTCGCTAATAAATCTTTATCTTCCGGTGTTAACATAAGTATATGAATTTAAATGGTTTAATTACCCGTTATCTATTTTAATTATTCATTAATGCCCAAAAATACAAAAAAATGCCGTAAAGCCATCCAAAAAAGAAAGAAAAAAACTACCTTTACGCCGAAAGAAAAGATTTCACGTGTTATGGAAGAAAAAACGTTTTTCACAGCCAAAGAGCGTGAACAACTGTTCACTCTTTACAAACGGTTACTCCATCTATCGGGAGACACCTTACAAAAAAACGACTGTCGCAAGCTCAAAACACATCTTATCAAGGCAGTTGCCGAAGGTAGTATGCCACGAAATAACTTTGGAATGAACCCCATCATCAAAGATATGCAAACCGCTGTCATTGTTGCAGAAGAAATCGGAATGAAGCGAGCTTCTATCTTGGGAATCATGTTACATGAATCGGTAAAAAACCATTTGTGCAGTTTGGCATCCGTACAGGCAGAATATGGAGAAGATGTGGCAGGAATCATTCGCGGACTGGTTAAAATCAATGAGTTATATGCCAAGAGTCCAACTATCGAATCAGAGAATTTCCGCAATTTGCTTCTTTCTTTTGCCGAAGACATGCGCGTTATCCTGATTATGATTGCCGATCGCGTCAACCTGATGCGCCAAATCAAGGACTCGGAGAACGAGGAAGCCCGCCAGCAGGTTTCCAATGAAGCGGCCTACCTTTATGCGCCACTTGCACACAAGTTGGGGTTATACAAATTAAAGTCCGAATTGGAAGACTTGTCGCTAAAATACACAGAACATGATGTTTATTATCATATAAAAGATAAGCTGAATGCCACAAAAGCATCACGAGACAAATATATCGCCGCCTTTATCGAGCCGATTCAGAAGAAACTGGAACAAGCCGGACTAAAGTTTCACATGAAAGGACGCACTAAATCCATCCACTCCATCTATCAAAAGATGAAGAAGCAGAAATGTCCTTTCGAAGGGGTATATGATTTATTTGCCATCCGCATCATCATCGACTCTCCTATCGAAAAAGAAAAACAAGAATGCTGGCAAGTGTATTCTATCGTAACCGATATGTATATGCCCAACCCTAAACGGTTGCGTGACTGGCTTTCTGTTCCCAAAAGTAACGGATACGAATCCTTGCATACCACTGTTATGGGACCTGAAGGAAAATGGGTAGAAGTACAGATACGGACAGAACGCATGGACGATATTGCCGAAAGAGGACTTGCCGCCCATTGGCGTTACAAAGGAGTGAAAGGCGAAACCGGATTGGACGAATGGCTGACAACGATCCGTGAAACATTGGAAAACGCAGACAGTGACCTGGACGTGATGGACCAATTCAAGCTGGAACTCTATGAAGATGAAGTATTTGTCTTTACTCCGAAAGGTGACTTATATAAACTCGCAAAGGGAGCTACCGTGCTCGACTTTGCCTTTACCATCCATAGCAAGTTGGGATGCAAATGCATTGGTGCCAAAGTAAACGGCAAAAATGCACAGCTACGACAAATTCTGAATAGTGGAGATCAAGTGGAAATCATGACATCCAATACTCAGACTCCCAAACGAGACTGGTTGAATATTGTGACCACCTCCAAGGCACGTACCAAAATACGTCAGGCATTAAAGGAAATCGAGGCCCGGCAAGTACAGTTTGCCAAAGAAACCATTGAGCGCAAGTTCAAAAACCGCAAACTGGAATATGATGAAGCAACCATGATGCGCCTCATCAAGAAACTGGGTTATAAAACAGTTACAGAATTCTATCAGGATATTGCCGACGAAAAGCTGGACGCCAATAATATACTGGACAAGTATGTGGAGATGAAAAAGAAAGAAACGGAAGCACAGCAAGATATCACCTATCGCAGTGCCGAAACATATAGTATTCAAACTCCTGCCGATGACAAAACGTTCAAAGATGACGTATTGGTGATAGACCAAAACCTAAAAGGACTGGATTTTAAACTAGCCAAATGTTGTAATCCGATTTACGGAGATGATGTTTTTGGTTTCGTTACTATCAACGGAGGCATTAAAATTCACCGTACCGACTGCCCCAATGCCAAAGAGATGAGAGCACGTTTTGCTTATCGTATAGTAAAAGCGCGATGGGCAGGCAAGAGTCAGGGCAAACAATATCCGATAACCCTGCGCATCGTCGGCCACGACGACATAGGTATTGTAACCAATATTACCTCCATTATTAATAAAGAGAACAGCATCACTTTACGTTCTATCAGCATCAACTCACACGACGGATTATTTTCGGGCATGATGACAGTAATGGTGGATGATACCTCCAAATTGGAATTATTGGTAAAGAAAATAAAGACTGTAAAAGGAGTCAAACAAGTCAATCGAGGCTGACAAACGTGTTTGTATAACGAATCTAAAACAATGGACGAATTACAGAAAAGAATAAAAAGTTTTGCCTATGCCTTTACAGGCATAGGCAGTTTCCTGCGTAAAGAACATAACGCTTGGATTCATTGCATAGCCATTATAATCGTAACCATAACCGGATTTATCATTGGCATCAGTCGAATGGAATGGGTTGCGGTACTTCTGTGTTTCGGACTGGTATTAGCCGCCGAAGCTTTTAATACAGCCATCGAACGATTGGTTAATCTGGTATCTCCCGATTATCATCCCATAGCCGGAGATGTAAAAGATATAGCTGCCGGAGCCGTTTTGATATGTGCCGTTACAGCGGCGCTTGTGGGAGCAATAATCTTCATCCCCTATTTTTAAAGGTGTTAATTAAACATTTATTTCACTAACTTTTTTCTACCTTTTATATAGAAATCACTAAATTAGCAGCGATTATTTTAATAATAAAAATTATGAAGAAGATTTTAGTTTCAACTCTATTGTTGGTTATCAGTTTAGTTTCTTATGCAGCAATACAAAGTGGAGAGGCAGAAATTACTTTTGAAAACACATCACATAATTTCGGTACATTCTCTGAATCAAGTCCGAAAGTAACATGTACATTCAAATTTAAAAATACAGGAGATGGTCCATTGGTTATCCATCAGGCAATTGCATCATGTGGATGTACTGTTCCTCAGTATCCCAAGGAACCTATTAAACCGGGAGAGAGTGGACAAATCACAGTCATTTACAATGGTGCCGGCAAATTTCCGGGACACTTTAAGAAATCCATCACTATCCGCAGTAATGGGAAAAATGAAATGACACGTCTTTATATAGAAGGTGATATGCTTCCCAAAGATGCAAAACAATAAGAGACTTCCCTTTCAAGAACTCCCTAAACAGCTCTCAAAAGTTATTTAGGGAGTTCTTTTTTATCGGTGCACCTTATAATATAAGAAAAAAAGGACATTTTTCCTAAATAATAAGACACTCTTTATTCCCTAAAAATGACGTACTTTGCAACAAAATCAAAAAAATGAGAAAAGGAAACTTATTATTACTTCTCTTAATAGTGTGCTTTACTTCATGCGAAATGCTTGAATCTCACCCTTATGATGCACATATTACAGGCGAACGAGGTATAAACGCAAAAAACTGTGAGCGTATAGAAGAAGCTATGAAAGGCAAGAAAACTTTTCGTTTTGCTATGATTAGCGATACGCAGCGATGGTATGACGAGACAGAAAAAGTGGTAGAGAAAATCAATGAACGCGGAGATATCGACTTTGTTCTTCATGGTGGAGACCAATCAGACTTCGGTGCTACAAAAGAATTTCTTTGGATGCGTGATATTATGAAAGGATTCCAAATGCCTTTTGTCTGTGTTTTGGGAAACCACGATTGCCTCGGCACGGGAGAAGATGTCTATAAAGCAATCTACGGCAATCCCAACTTTGCCTTTACAGCCGGAAATGTTCGTTTCATCTGCCTCAATACCAATGCAATGGAATATGACTATTCACAACCTGTACCCGATTTTGGATTCATGGAAGATGAATTGACCAACCTTCCCGAAGGTATTGAGAAAACTGTTTTCCTGATGCATGTAAAACCGTACGAGTTTATCTTCAACAACAACGTAGCCAGAGTATTTCAGGAATATGTAAAGCAGTTCCCCAATGTACAGTTTTGCCTTTATGGACACGAACATCAACTGACAGTGGACGATTTATTCGGAGACGGAATTCTCTACTATCAATGTCCTAACATCGGAAAACGAACATATTTGGTATTTACTATTAAAGAGGGAACTCATGAATATGATTATGAAGCAGTTGAATTTTAAGATTGTCCTATTATTCCTAACAATATATGTCTGTCCCCACAGGACACTTGCACAAAAAGATACATTATTATATAGAACATTAATCCAAGACAGTATCCTTATTCCACAAAAAAGTCAAGCAACAATAGAAGAGGAAGAGGGTATCTTCACGGAAGTTCCCAAGCATTATCGTAAATACGATAAACGTGTCCACCGCTATCGCAGTGCGTGGGAAGCCTTGATTCCCACACACACAAAGATACAATATGCCGGAGGTATGGGATTACTTTCATGGGGTATCGGATGGGATTATGGAAAACGCGGACAATGGGAAACCGACCTTTTATTAGGTTTTATCCCTCGCTATTCTTCTCGTCATTTCAAAATGACAATGACATTAAAACAGAATTTTATTCCTTGGAGTGTCTACTTGGGAAAGGACTTTTCATTAGAACCGTTGACCTGCGGACTTTATTTTAATACCGTATTCAGCGATGACTTTTGGACGGAAGAACCTGACCGCTATCCACATGGATATTATGGTTTTTCCAATCGTATCCGTACCCATATATTCTTAGGACAGCGCATCCGTTTTGATGTACCCGAGAAGTATCGCAAATTCTCGAAAAGCATTACTGCTTTTTATGAAATCAGCTCATGCGACTTTTATTTAGTGAGTGCATTTACCAATAGTTATCTTACTCCCTTAGATTACCTTCGGTTATCATTTGGACTGAAATTTCAGATATTCTAATGAGATTATAGGCATGTTTCTCTAATTTTTCATTATTTTTGGGCATTTATTGTGATAAATTTCAAAAATAATAAAATAGAGAAACATGAAACAAGAACAAGAAAAGCCGGTCGGATTGCCCGAAAATGCTTTCCGTCCATTGAAACCGGGAGAAAAGTATCACCCCATCATGTCACCCGACAGACAGTACCCGGAAGTGAATGCATGGTCTGTCACCTGGGGTATTTTAATGGCTATATTATTCTCAGCAGCAGCTGCTTATCTGGGGTTAAAAGTAGGTCAGGTATTTGAAGCAGCCATACCTATTGCCATTATTGCCGTCGGTGTGTCAGGTGCAGCCAAACGAAAAAATGCACTGGGTGAAAATGTAATTATCCAATCTATCGGTGCCTGCTCAGGAGTTATCGTAGCCGGTGCCATCTTTACCCTTCCTGCCCTTTATATCTTACAAGATAAATATCCAGAGATGACTGTCAACTTCTTCCAAATGTTTGTCAGCTCATTACTAGGAGGTATTTTAGGTATTTTATTTCTGATTCCTTTCCGCAAATATTTTGTAAATGACAAACACGGCGAATACCCTTTTCCCGAAGCAACAGCCAGTACTCAAGTACTTATCTCGGGTGAAAAAGGCGGCAGTCAGGCAAAACCACTTTTATTTGCCGGGCTGATTGGTGGGCTTTATGACTTCATTGTAGCTACCTTTGGCTGGTGGAACGAGAATTTCACAACCCGCGTTTGCGGCTGGGGTGAAATGATGGCAGACAAGGCAAAAATAGTGCTTAAAATCAATACAGGTGCAGCCGTTCTCGGTTTGGGCTATATTGTCGGTCTAAAATATGCAGCCATCATCTGTGCCGGTTCATTGGTCGTATGGCTAGTTATCGTCCCGGGAATGTCGATATTGTTCGGAGACCAAGTACTGAACGCTTGGAATCCGGCTTTGACACAAACCGTCAGCGAAATGTCTCCCGAACTTATCTTTAAAGAATACGCCAAAAGTATCGGTATCGGTGGTATTGCCATGGCAGGTGTCATCGGTATCGTGCGCTCATGGGGTATCATCAAAAGTGCAGTGGGATTAGCATCCAAAGAAATGGGAGGCAAGAAAGTAGAGACCAATGTTATCCGCACACAAAAGGATCTTTCAATGAAGATTATCGCTTTCGGCTCTATCTTTACCATCCTGCTGATTTCCGTCTTTTTCTTTTTCGATGTGATGCACGGAAACGTATTGCATAGCATTGTCGCCATTTTATTGGTTGCAGGTATTGCTTTCCTGTTTACTACCGTTGCTGCCAATGCCATCGCTATTGTCGGAACCAACCCTGTATCGGGAATGACACTGATGACTTTGATTCTGGCATCTGTTGTAATGGTAGCGGTCGGTCTGAAAGGTGCGACCGGTATGGTAGCCGCCTTAGTAATGGGAGGGGTTGTTTGTACCGCACTTTCTATGGCAGGCGGATTTATTACCGACCTGAAAATCGGCTATTGGCTGGGAAGTACGCCTGCCAAACAAGAAACATGGAAGTTCCTCGGAACTCTGGTTTCTGCTGCTACCGTAGGTGGGGTAATTATGATTCTGAATAAGACTTACGGTTTTTCAAGCGGTGCTTTAGCGGCTCCTCAAGCTAATGCAATGGCAGCTGTCATCGACCCGCTGATGAACGGAGTAGGCGCACCTTGGTTGCTCTATGGTGTCGGTGCTGTATTGGCACTTGTGCTCACTTACTTCAAAGTTCCCGCATTAGCTTTCGCGCTCGGCATGTTTATTCCTTTAGAGCTTAACTTGCCGTTGCTGGTGGGTGGAGCCGTCAACTGGTATGTGACTTCCCGCAGCAAAGACGAAGCCGTCAACACGGAACGAGGCGAGAAAGGTACATTGTTGGCATCGGGCTTCATTGCAGGCGGTGCATTGATGGGAGTAGTCAGCGCAGCAATGCGTTTTGGCGGCATCAATCTGGTCAACGAGGAATGGTTAAACAATCCGTGGAGCGAAGTGGCTTCATTAGGTGCTTACATACTACTGATTATCTGGCTGGTAAAGGCAAGTATGCATATCAAGAAATAAAACAGCAGGTATATATATACTTAGGCCCATGTATGAGGGTATGCCATGTCACTTTGGCATACCCTCATTAACTAATTGCCTTCAAAACTAACAAATATGAAAAACTTAAATACAATGAAGCGACTGTTCATGATGAGCTTGCTTGCAGTCTCTACTGTTTTGTCCGCACAACAATCGACAGAATTAAAATTATGGCCCAACGGTGCTCCTAATACAAACGGTATCACTACCGACGAGCAAGAACCAGAAAAGAACCGTATCTCAAATGTCACAGTCCCTACCCTCACTATTTATCCGGCTACCCAACCAAACGGTCTGGCAATCATCATGTGTCCCGGTGGCGGATACACTCGCCTGGCAATGGATCATGAAGGACATGACATGGCACAATGGTTCAATACACAAGGTATTACTTATGCAGTATTAAAATATCGCATGCCCAATGGACACAGCGATATTCCTTTAAGTGACGCTCACCAAGCAATTCGCCTGATGCGCGAGCATGCCAAAGAATGGAACTTTACCAAACTGGGAATCATGGGAGCATCTGCCGGCGGACATCTGGCAAGCACTGCAGCCACACACTATACAGCCGAAACACGCCCTGATTTTCAAATTCTTCTCTACCCCGTAGTCAGTATGAATCCGACCCTTACCCATAAAGGTTCGCATGACAATCTATTGGGCAAAAATCCTTCCAAAGAATCAGAAGCACTCTACTCCAACGAACTGCAAGTAAAAGCAGATACTCCCCCCGCTTTCATTATACACAGTAGCAATGATGAAGCCGTGCCGGTAGCTAACAGTATAAACTATTATATGGAACTAATTAAGAACAAGATTCCCGCCTCACTTCACACCTATCCCATCGGTGGACACGGCTGGGGGTTTCATGACAGTTTCCCATACAAACGCCAGTGGACCGAAGAACTGGAACAATGGCTCAAAGAAGAAATACAATAAAAAAACAGGGTGTGTCGAAAATTGACAGTATCATCAACTTGATCTGTCATTCTACGCTTTGACACACCCTATTTTCAGTCCTTTAAAAACAAATGTTTATCTCTTATTTTCTTGCTCCCAACTGTGCATCTAAATAGAACAAACCGGCTTCACCACCCAATTTGATTTTATCAACAATCCCTTGTACTGTGGCTTCTTCTTCTACTTGCTCACGAACAAATCCCCACAAGAAGTCCTGAGAAGCTTTGTCTTTTTCATCAGCAGCAACATCTACCAACTTGTCAATCAACTCAGAAACATGACATTCATGCTTATAAACATGTTCAAAAACAGCCAATGGTGATTCCCACTCTTGGGGAACAGTATCAATAGCACCCACTTTTGCCACACCACCACGTTTAAAGACGTACTGAGCCAACATATCGGCATGATCATTTTCTTCACGAGATTGAGCTTTCATCCATGCAGCAAAACCCTCATATCCTTTTGCTGCAAAAAAATAAGACATAGAAAGATAAAGGTTAGCTGACCACATCTCAGCCACAATCTGCGCATTAATAGCATCTTGTAATTTCTGCGAAATCATAATCTTAGTTTTTTAGTTAGTCATTTATCATAAATTATAGTGGCAAAGTTACTACAAAAAAGTGGAATACGGAAGAATGAAGTAATAGAATTGATTTACAGAGGTTTCATTTAAGCTGTCGATAATCTCCAACGCCACCACAATCCTTGCCGAAGCCAAATCAAGACGTCGCTACGTTACTTGTTCGTAACCACACCATATAGGTGACGAAATGGGTAGGAATGGCAAAACAAGGCATTGTGATATAGTGAGTTACTGACAACTCACGAAACAAATTCGGTTACGGAAAAAGATTGCGCCGTTCCTCCGTGTTTTGCGTACCGACGAAGGATTCTTCACCGGCTAATTTTGAACCTAAAAAAATTAAGGACGATGAAGAGTACATTTTCAGTAATCTACTACCTAAAGCGTCAGGTAGTGAAAAAGGACGGGACAGTACCCGTCATGGGACGCATCACGGTGGACGGAAGCCAAACGCAGTTCAGCTGCAAACTGACCGTCGATCCCAAACTGTGGGACACCAAAGGGGGACGTGTCACGGGCAGAAGCACGGCGGCACTCGAAACGAACCGTATGCTTGACAAGATGCGGGTACGCATCAACAGGCATTATCAGGAAATCATGGAGCGTGACAACTTCGTCACGGCGGAGAAGGTGAAGAACGCCTTTCTCGGACTGGAACACCGCTACCACACGCTGATGCAGGTGTTCCGCCAGCACAACGAGGACTACGAGAAGCAGGTGGAGGCAGGCATGAAAGCCAAAGGCACGCTGCTGAAGTACCGCACCGTTTACAAGCACATGCAAGAGTTCCTCGACATCCGCTACCATGTGAAGGACATCGCCCTAAAAGAGCTTACCCCGGCTTTCATCTCCGACTTCGAGATGTTCCTGCGCACGGACAAGCACTGCTGCACCAATACCGTGTGGCTGTACGTCTGCCCGTTACGGACGATGGTATTCATCGCCATCAACAACGAGTGGCTGACGCGCGACCCGTTCCGCGAGTATGAAATCAAGAAGGAGGAAACAACACGCAGTTTCCTGACCAAAGATGAGATCCGCCTGCTGATGGAGGGGAAACTGAAAAACGCCAAACAGGAATTGTACCGCGACCTCTACCTGTTCTGCGCCTTCACGGGGCTGTCGTTCGCGGATATGCGCAACCTTACGGAAGAGAATATCCGCACCTACTTCGACGAACACGAGTGGATAAACATCAACCGCCAGAAGACAGGCGTGGTGTCCAACATCCGCCTGCTCGACATAGCGAAGCGCATCATCGACAAGTACCGGGGACTGTACGAGGACGGCAGGATATTCCCCGTCCCACACTACATGACCTGCCTGTACGGAATCCGTGCCGTCGCCAAGCGTTGCGGCATCACCAAGCATATCACGTGGCATCAAAGCCGTCACACGGCAGCCACAACGGTGTTCCTCTCCAACGGCGTACCCATTGAAACGGTCAGTTCCATGTTAGGACACAAGAGTATAAAAACAACGCAGATATACGCGAAAATAACCAAAGAGAAGCTCAACCAAGACATGGAGAACCTTGCCGTAAGGTTGAACCAAATCGAAGAATTTGCAGGTTGCACCATCTAAAACAGAGACGCCATGAAACGTGACATAATCATCATAGAGGACAAGGCGGTCTGCGTAACCGGTAACGAGGTATGGATGACCGCCGGAGAAATCGCCGGACTGTTCCACACGGGTGTCCCGTCAGTGAACGCCGCCATCAAAGCCATCCTCAAAGCGGACGTGTTGAGCGACTACGAGGTATGCCGCTACATTCAGCTTGAAAACGGCTTGTATGCGGATGTTTACTCGTTTGAAATCATCATCCCCGTCGCTTTCAGATTGAACACCTACTACACACACGTGTTCCGCACGTGGCTGGTAAACAAGGCACTTTCTAAGGAAAAACGTCAGGCATACGTGATGTTCATACAGAACGGGAAAGCCGGGTATTGCTGAACATACATATAGACGAAACAAAAAGAAACGGACAGCCCCGATGGAGTTGTCCGTTTCTTTTTTTTCGTTTTCATGCTTCCTTTATTCCATCGGCTTTCGGTAATTCGCCTCCAACAGGTCACGCAATCCCGATTCGGGGTAAAGCACCTTCCCGCCTAAAAGGATAAAGGGCAGCACCCTGTTGTTGCGGTATTCCTGCAATGTACGGCGGCTCACACGGAGCAGTTCCGCAACCTCCCTGTCCGTCAGGTAACGTTCCCCGTCCAGCGGCGGACGGTAGTTTTCCAAAAATGTGGAGAGCCATTTAGAGCCTTTGCGCATATTCTGCACCACGGTGGCAAGCGGCTCGTCCTCCAGTGTAAAAACATCGTTGTTCTCGTTCATCATAACTTTGGATTCAGTGGATGAATAATAAGATTATCTGCTGCCGGGATAGAGCGTACCGATAAGCGGAATCAGTCTCCTGACTTCTTCCGGCTTGTAATAGAACCTGCGGTTTATCTGCGAGTAGCCGATAAGCCGCTTGTCGCGCAAGGTCTGCAACGTGCGCGGGCTGATTCTCAACTGCCCGCAGACCTCCTCGCCCGTGAGCCACCTTTCCAGCCGCCCGCCGTCGCTTTTGCGCCTCAGGGCGGCAACCTTCTCCGAGAGGGCGTTGAAGGACGCCACCATCATCTCGAAGGTCTTTTTCTCGATAGATACAATTTCCATATTCAAAACATTTCAGGTTTGCCGCAAAGGTAACGCCGTCCCCCGTGAACACATATCGTTTTCTGCTGAAAGGCTGTATGTTGCGCCGTCTGTCCGGGTTACGGAGCCATTTCCGATAAAAATCTTACGTGAGACACGTAGTGAGCTGTTAAAGCCCCTTTTGTTTATTGCCGAATTTTGCCGCAGAAACCAAAAAAAAGGACTGAATATGAAAGTAATAACGATGGAAAGTTCCGCCTTTACCGCATTGACGGAACAGATAGCCGAAATAGCGGCACACGTGCGTGCCGTTTCCGGCGAAAGAAAGGAAAAATCCGCAGACAGGTTGCTCACCACCCGTGAGGCGGCGCACCTGTTGAACGTGAGTACCCGTACCCTCCAGCGTATGCGCAGCGAGCATCGCATCGGCTATGTGGTGTTGCGCGGAAAGTGCCGCTACCGCCAGTCGGAAATCGACCGACTGCTTGCGGACTGCATCGTTATGGAAGACGCGGCGACACCGACGGAACTGAAACGGAACCACACGCTACGCACGGGCGGCAACAAACCCAAAGGAAGGAGGACGTGACGTATGGAACTGCTTACCCGAAATAATTTCGAGAGCTGGATGCAGAAACTGATGGAACGGCTCGACCGTCAGGACGAACTGCTGCTCTCCTTGCAGCCGTCCGGCAAAGCCCCGAACCCGATGGAACGTATCAGGATGTTCGACAACCAAGACCTCTGTATGCTGCTTCAAATCAGCAAGCGCACCCTGCAACGCTACCGCAGCATCGGCGCGTTGCCGTACAAGACGCTCGGCAAAAAGACCTATTACAGCGAGGAGGACGTGCTGACGTTCCTTTCCGGACACGTAAAGGACTTCAAAAAAGAAGATATAGCCTTCTACAAGGCTCGTATCCATAATTTCTTTCAAAAATAACCCATTAAAACATTTTTCAAATGGCAAAGAAAACAACTGAAAAGGACGTGCTGATAGTCCGTGACGAAAAGACGGGCGAGATCAGCGTGGTAGCCGGGCTGGATGCCGACGGCTCCCCCAAGCGTACCCCCGCGAAAGCGGAGAACGCGCAGAGTTTCCTGCAATTCGACCGCCACGGCGACGTGCTGGACAACTTTTTCAAAAACTTCTTCCGGCAGTGCAAGGAACCCAGCCGCTTCGGTTTCTACCGTGTCGCGGCAGACCAAGCCGACAAACTGCTGGAGGTGATGAAGGACCTGCTGAAAGACCCCGAAGCCAACAAGGAACTGCTCTCGCCCCACAAAGTGGACACTTCCGGCTACGAGAAGCAGGTGAAGGAAGAACAGACCGCCGGAAAGACGGAGCAAAAGCAGGAAGAGCAATCCAAAGAAACCCAAAAACAGGAAGAAATGGAAAAGAAACAGGAACAGAATCAGGAAAGCCCGCAACAACAGGCGCAGGGCAGACGGGGCTACCAGCCCATCGACGAGAGTAAAATCAACTGGCAGGAACTGGAAGAGAAATGGGGCGTGAAACGTGACGACCTTGAAAAGTCCGGCGACCTTACCAAGATGCTCAACTATGGCAAATCCGATTTGGTGAAAGTATCGCCCAAGTTCGGCGGTGAGGCTTTCGAGCTGGATGCCCGCCTTTCCTTCAAGAAAGACGGTGAAGGAAATATCAGCCTCGTGCCGCACTTCATCCGCAAGGAACAGAAACTCGACGAGTACAAGGAACACAAGTTCTCCGACGAAGACCGTAAGAACCTGCGCGAAACGGGCAACCTCGGCAGGGTCGTGGACATCGTGGACAGGGAAACGGGTGAAATCATCCCCTCGTTCATCAGCATAGACCGCAAGACGAATGAGATCACGGATATTCCTGCAAGCAAGGTACGCATACCGGAGCGCATCGGAAAGACGGAAATCACCAAGCAGGAACAGGATATGTTGCGTGCCGGGCTACCCGTGCGCGACAAGCTCATCGAGCGCAATGACGGCAGGAAGTTCGTCACAACCCTGCAAGTGAACGTCGAGCAGCGAGGCGTGGAGTTCGTACCGGGAACCGGCAGGTCGCCCCGTACCGCCCAGACGCAGGAAGCCAAGAACAATCCCACGCAGGGACAGGCTCAGGGCATGGAAAATTCCGCAGCCCCACAGAAAGAGCAACGCCGCAACACGTGGACGAACGCCGACGGCAGCATCCGCCCCATCAGCAAATGGAGCGGTGTGAACTTCACCGACCAGCAGAAAGCCGATTACGCGGCAGGCAAAGCCATCAAACTGGAGAACGTGACCGACAAGCAAGGCTTCCACGCCACGATGTACATCAAGTTCAACCCGGAGAAGGGACGCCCGTACCGCTACGACACCAACCCCGACAACGCGCAGAAGGTCGCCCCGTCCAACGAGAGCCGCACGCAGGTGGCGGTGAACAGCGAAGGCAAGACCAACGAGGCGACCAAGAACCTGAAAGAGCCGTTGCAGAAAGGGCAGACCGTTCCGAAAGACGACAAACAGCAAAAGCAGCAGGAGAAACCTCAGAAGAAAACGGGCAAGGGCATGAAGATGTAACATCCCATCCTAAGCCCACCACTAAATCCAAAGTAATAATCCATTAAAAAGTAAACAGCATGAAGACAATCATTGCAGAAAAGCCATCCGTGGCACGTGAAATCGCCCGCATCGTGGGCGCGACAAAAAGAGAGGAAGGATATTTCGAGGGAGGCGGCTATGCCGTGACATGGGCATTCGGACACCTCGTCCAGCTTGCCATGCCCGACGGCTACGGCATACGCGGTTTCGTCCGTGACAACCTGCCCGTCATCCCCGAAACCTTCACGCTCATTCCCCGTCAGGAAAAGACAGAGAAGGGCTACAAACCCGACAGCGGCGTGGTGTCGCAGATAAAAATCATCGCCCGTCTTTTCAAGGAAAGCGAGCAGATCATCGTGGCGACCGATGCAGGACGCGAAGGTGAACTTATCTTCCGATACCTCTATCATTATATCGGATGTACCACGCCATTCGTGCGCCTCTGGATAAGCTCGCTTACAGACAAGGCTATCCGTGAGGGATTACGCAACCTTGAAGCGGGAAGCAAGTATGACAACCTCTATCTTGCCGCCAAAGCACGGAGCGAATCCGACTGGCTTGTGGGCATCAACGGCACGCAGGCACTTTCCATCGCTGCCGGACACGGCACATATTCCGTCGGACGGGTGCAGACACCCACGCTGGCGATGGTATGCGCACGTTACTGGGAGAATCGCCGTTTCACGGTGGAACCTTTCTGGCAGCTCCATATTGCCACTGACGATGGCAACGGCGAAGTGGTAAAATTCTCCTCTTCCGAGAAGTGGAAAGCAAAAGAGCCTGCGACGGAACTATATAATAAGGTGAAGGAAGCAGGCACGGCTATTGTCACGAAAGCAGAACGCAAGGAGAAGACGGAGGAAGCCCCACTTCTCTACGACCTGACCACGCTCCAGAAGGAAGCCAACGCCAAGCACGGCTTCACGGCAGAGCAGACGCTTGAAATCGCGCAGAAACTCTACGAGAAGAAGCTCATCACCTATCCGAGAACCGGAAGCCGCTACATCCCCGAAGACGTGTTCGCGGAAATACCCAAGCTGCTCGCCTTTATCGGCAGCCTGCCCGAATGGAAAGAGAAAGTCAATCCGAAGGTAGTGCCGACACGCCGCAGCGTGGACGGTGGTAAGGTAACGGACCACCACGCCCTGCTCGTCACGGGCGAAAAGCCGCTGTTCCTGTCCAAAGAAGACAATATCATCTATCAGATGATTACCGGACGCATGATTGAGGCTTTCTCTGAGAAATGCGTCAAAGACACCGCTACTGTTACGGCGGAGTGTGCCGGAGTGGAGTTCGTGGCAAAAGGCAGCATCATCAAACAAGCCGGGTGGCGTGCCGTCTATGGCGAGGAAGAGAAAGAGGATACCATCATCCCCGGCTGGCAGGAAGGCGATACACTGGCACTGAAAGCCGCCTCCATCACGGAAGGTAAGACCAAGCCTAAGCCGCTGCATACCGAAGCCTCCCTGCTGTCCGCTATGGAAACGGCTGGCAAGGAAATAGAGGACGACGCGCTGCGTCAGGCATTGAAGGACTGCGGCATCGGCACACCCGCCACCCGTGCCGCCATCATCGAAACGCTCTTCAAACGGGGTTATATGGAACGCTGCAAGAAATCGCTCGTACCCACCGAAAAGGGGCTTGCCCTCTACTCGGTCGTGAAGACGATGCGCATCGCCGACGTCGCCATGACGGGCGAATGGGAGAAGGAATTGGCACGCATCGAACGTGGGGAACTGCTCGCCGACACCTTCCGCAAGGAGATAGAGGCGTACACAAAGGAGATTACCTCCGAACTGCTCTCGTGCGACAAACTGTTCGCACGCAAGGATTCCGGTTGCAAGTGTCCCAAGTGCGGAACGGGCAGTATGCAGTTCTACGGCAAGGTCGTCCGCTGCGACAACGCGGAGTGCGGGCTGCCCGTGTTCCGCCTGAAGGCAAACCGTACCCTCACCGATAACGAGATCAAAGACCTGCTTACCGACGGACACACGAAGCTGCTCAAAGGCTTCAAGAGCAAGCAGGGCAAGAGTTTCGATGCCATAGTAGCCTTTGACGGGGACTATAACACGACTTTCGTGTTCCCCGAAAGGAAAAGTAAGGCAACCTCTGCGAGAAGAAGAAAATAATGAGTAACTTTGCCACTGATTCAGAGTAATGAACTGTTCTTCGATACCGGATTACACTCATGCTTTGGATTTAGTGGTGGCACTCGGAGGGATACCGAGTGCCTTTTCTTTCTCCTTTTAGACAATTATCCCGGTCATGATTTACCAATCCACTAAATTCCAAAGTAATGAACAACAAGAAGAAAAACGAGGGGCAGACCGACTTTTCCTACTACGGTCTGTACCTGCTGGACTATCTCCGAACAAACAGGTTTGAACAGGCAACCGACGAAGCCTTCATCCGTGAACGCGCCGACCGTGCCGCCGGAACGTATGAACGGGCAATGCTCGAAGGCTATCCCGCCGCAGGTGCGCAGGAATTGGCTATGCGCACGCTGACGGAGGGGCTTCGCTACTCCAAGTACACCATCCTGCGCGAAGTCGTGGAGAACGAGTTTGCCGACGATGTGCCGGAAGCGGAGCGTGAAGCCTTTACCCGAAAACTGCTGCCGCTTGTCGGAAATGTATTCTCCATTTATGACCTCTCGGATGACAATTTCGCCCTGTCGCCCGATTATGACCTGCTCTACACGGAGCTGACGGGGGCTGTCGTCCTTTATATAGAGGAATATGGCGTTTAACCGCAAACAAAAGTTGCGGGACAACATTGAGGCGATACGGACGGCATTCGTCCTTGACAGGGAACAACGCACCCCCACCGCACGCGAAAAGCTCTTGTTGGAGCGTTATTGCGGATTCGGTGGACTGAAGTGCATACTGAACCCAGCAAAGGAACTGACGGATGCCGTCCATTGGGCGAAATCCGACCTCGAACTGTTTGCCCCGACCGTGGAACTGCACAAGTTACTACGGGAGAATACAAAAGACGATACGGAATATAAGCGGTACATGGATGCCATGAAGCAATCCGTCCTGACCGCTTTCTATACACCGCCGGAGATAACAGGCACTATTGCGGACGTGCTGCATGAACACGGCATACGCCCCGACCGGGTATTGGAACCGTCGGCAGGTGTTGGCGCATTTGTGGATGCCGTATTAGAGAACAAGCCGGACGCGGACATCATGGCTTTTGAGAAAGACCTGATGACGGGCAAGATATTGAAACACCTGCATCCCGACCAGAAAGTAAGGATACAGGGGTACGAGAAAATTGAAAAGCCGTTCATGAACCATTTTGATCTGGCTATATCCAATATCCCCTTTGGTGATGTGGCGGTATTCGACCCGGAATTTACCAACAGTCATGATCCCGCAAGACACTCGGCGGCGCGGACGATACATAACTACTTCTTTCTGAAAAGCCTTGATGCGGTGCGTGAAGGCGGAATCGTGGCGTTCATTACCTCGCAGGGGGTGTTGGATGCCCCGACCAATGCGCCCATACGCGAGTATATGATGAACCATGCCAATCTGGTGGGCGTTGCCCGTCTGCCGAACAACCTCTTTACGGAAAATGCGGGTACGGAGGTGGGCAGTGATTTGATTATCCTGCAAAAGAACAGCGGAAAGAACGGGGAACTGTATTATAACGAGAAACTCTTTGTGCAAACCGAACAGACCCCTATCGGCACTTCCGTAAACGGGTATGTATGGAGTATCGGTTCGCTTTCCCACACGGATTTGACCAAAAGTACCGACCCTTACGGAAAGCCTGCCTATAAACTCATGCACAGGGGTGACACCGCACAACTGGCAGAAGACTTACGGGAACATCTGAAAATAGAACTGCACCAACTCAACAGGGAACTCTACGAAAAACACAGCCTGCATCCGGTGCAAGCGGAAAGTACGGACAAAAGTACGCCTGAGGAAGTACGGTCGTCTCCGAAAGTAGAAGCGGTGACTTCTACCGCTAATGTTTTTATCACAGAAGCGGAGAAACCGAAAACTCACCCCATAGACGAGAAGCCGGAAATTGAGCCACGCCAGACGAATCATTCAAATGCCGTTCAGCTCACTCTGCTTGACCTTTGGGGTATGCCCATAGAAGAACCTGTAAAAAAGAAGAAGGCGACCAAAAAGGAAAACAAGGCAAAGCGTGTACCATCCAAACCGAAACCGTCGATTATGGCAGTTCCTCCTGTTGAATCCGTCAAGCCTGCAACCGAAAGCAAGGAGGCAAAGCCGGAAAATGTCGGGAAGCAAGGCGACCCTGACGACATCTATGCAACACTGGACTGGGAAACCAATCCGCCCATCAACGGTTTCTATGAAACGATGATGAGCCTGACACCGGAACGGCGCAAGGCTCTACGGCTTGAAGCGGAACGGCACAGACAGGAACAACTGAAAAAATCGGGTATCAAGGATACGCTAAATCCTGCCTTTGTGCCTTCGTCGGATAACAGACCGGAGCAAAAGGAAGCTGCAAAACAACCCGAAGCACAGCCGGAGGCAACTCCCGTTCCTGTTACGGACAATAGCCCAAGTGAGAAAGCAACCGCTTCACTATTCTCAGAATTTGAAACGGAAAAGCCGAAGGAGGAAGCCCCCGACCTTACGCCACGTCCTTATCACCGCACGCCGGAAATGCACCTGCGTGAAGGGTCGCTGGTGGCAAACAGGGCACGTGACATCGGTTACCTGAAGGACATTACTCCATACGGTGCGACCTTCCAGCCACTTGGACTAACCGGCTATCAGAAAGAGAAGGCATTGCTGTATGTATCGCTCCGTGACGCATACGAGCGGTTGTACCGCTATGAATCGAACAGACGCGAGGAAAATGTACCTTGGCGTGAACACCTGAACACCTGTTACGACGAGTTTGTCATGCGTTATGGCAACCTCAATGCCAAACAGAATGTGAAGTTAGTAATGATGGATGCCGGAGGACGCGACATCCTTTCGCTGGAACGTGCGGAGGACGGCAAGTTCGTCAAGGCGGACATCTTCGACCGTCCCGTTTCCTTCTCGGTGGAGAACCACGCCAATGTCGGCTCTCCCGAAGAAGCCTTGTCCGCATCGCTCAACAAGTACGGTACGGTCAATCTCGACTATATGCGGGGGATAACCGACACTACGGAAGAGGAACTGCTCAATGCCCTCAACGGACGTATCTTCTACAATCCGCTCGTAACCGGTTACGAGATTAAGGACCGCTTCATCGCGGGGAACGTGATAGAGAAAGCGGAGCGCATAGAGGCATGGATAGACGGCAATCCGGAAAACGAAAGATTGCCGGAAGTGAAACAGGCTTTGGAGGCTTTGAAGGAAGCCGAACCGCAGCGTATCGCCTTTGAAGACCTCGACTTCAACTTCGGTGAACGCTGGATTCCCACGGGCGTGTATGCCGCCTACATGAGCCATCTTTTCGACACGGACGTGAAAATCGCCTATTCCGCCAGCATGGACGAGTTTTCCGTGGCGTGTGGCTACCGCACCATGAAGATCACGGACGAGTTTCTGGTAAAGGGCTATTACCGGAACTATGACGGTATGCACCTGTTGAAACACGCCCTGCACAACACCTGCCCTGATATGATGAAAAGTATCGGCAAGGACGAGAACGGCAATGACATCAAGGTGCGTGACAGCGAGGGCATACAGCTTGCCAACTCCAAGATTGACGAAATCCGTAACGGATTCACCGAATGGCTGGAAGAGCAGTCACCGCAGTTCAAGGAACGGCTCGTGACGATGTATAACCGCAAGTTCAACTGTTTCGTACGCCCGAAGTACGACGGCTCGCACCAGACCTTCCCCGACCTCAACCTGAAAGGGCTGGCAAGTCGTGGTATTCAAAGCGTTTATCCGTCGCAGAAGGATTGCGTCTGGATGATAAAACAGAACGGCGGCGGAATATGCGACCATGAAGTTGGAACAGGTAAGACGCTGATAATGTGCATTGCAGCGCATGAAATGAAGCGTCTGAACTTGGCGCATAAGCCGATGATTATCGGATTGAAGGCGAATGTGGCGGAGATTGCCGCCACCTATCAGGCGGCATATCCCAATGCGAGGATTCTCTACGCTTCGGAAAAGGATTTCTCGACCGCCAACCGCGTGCGTTTCTTCAATAATATCAAGAACAACGATTACGATTGCGTCATCATGTCGCACGACCAGTTCGGGAAGATACCGCAGTCACCGGAGTTGCAGCAGCGCATTCTGCAAGCGGAGCTTGACACGGTGGAGGAAAACCTCGAAGTTTTGCGGCAGCAGGGCAAGAACGTGTCGCGGGCGATGCTGAAAGGATTGGAGAAACGCAAGCACAACCTTGTGGCGAAGTTAGAAAAGGTGGAACACGCCATCAAATCCCGCACGGACGACGTGGTGGACTTCAAGCAGATGGGTATCGACCACATTTTCATTGACGAATCGCACCAATTCAAGAACTTGACATTCAACACACGGCATGACCGTGTGGCGGGGTTGGGAAACTCGGAAGGAAGCCAGAAAGCCCTGAATATGCTCTTTGCCATACGTACCATACAGGAGCGTACTGGCAAGGACTTAGGGGCGACATTCCTGTCCGGCACAACCATTTCTAACAGCCTGACGGAATTGTACCTGCTCTTCAAGTATCTGCGTCCGAAGGAACTGGAACGGCAGGATATTCGGTGCTTCGACGCATGGGCGGCGATTTTTGCAAAGAAGACGACCGACTTTGAGTTCAATGTGACTAATAATGTGGTTCAGAAAGAGCGTTTCCGCTACTTCATCAAAGTGCCGGAGCTTGCCGCCTTTTACAACGAAATCACCGACTACCGCACGGCGGAGGACGTGGGTGTGGACCGTCCGCACAAGAACGAGATACTGCACCACATACCGCCTACACCCGACCAAGAGTATTTCATCAAACAACTGATGGAATTTGCCAAGACAGGTGATGCCACGTTATTAGGTAGGTTGCCGCTGTCTGAAACGGAAGAGAAGGCGAAGATGCTTATCGCCACCGACTATGCGAGAAAAATGGCTCTGGATATGCGCATGATAGACCCTAATTACGAGGACCATCCCGACAACAAGGCAAGCCATTGTGCCAAGATGATAGCGGAGTATTACCACAAATACGACGCGCACAAGGGAACGCAGTTCGTCTTCTCGGATTTGGGTACATACCAGCCGGGTAACGGGTGGAACGTGTACAGCGAGATAAAGCGAAAACTGACGGAGGATTACGGCATACCGGCAAGCGAGGTGCGCTTCATTCAGGAGTGCAAGACCGACAAGGCACGCAAGGCGGTAATAGATGCCATGAACGTCGGGACGGTGCGCGTGCTGTTCGGTTCCACCTCCATGCTCGGAACGGGCGTAAACGCGCAGAAAAGGTGTGTTGCTATCCATCATCTTGATACGCCGTGGCGACCGTCCGACCTGCAACAGCGTGACGGACGGGGAGTTAGAGCCGGAAACGAGATTGCCAAGCATTTTGCCGGAAACAACGTGGATGTCATCATCTACGCCGTGGAGAAGTCGTTAGACAGCTACAAATTCAATCTGCTGCACTGCAAGCAGACGTTCATTTCTCAGCTCAAAAGCGGGGCTATGGGCGCACGTACCATCGACGAGGGGGCGATGGACGAGAAATCGGGCATGAACTTCTCGGAGTATATGGCATTGCTCTCCGGCAATACCGACCTGCTCGACAAGGCGAAATTAGAGAAGCGTATCGCCTCGCTTGAAGGGGAACGCAAGTCGTTCAACAAGGGCAAGCGCGATTCGGAGTTCAAACTGGAATCCAAGACGGGAGAACTGCGCAACAACACGGCTTTCATTGATGCCATGACGGAGGACTGGAACAGGTTCCTTTCGGTTGTGCGGACGGACAAGGAGGGCAACCGCTTGAATGCCGTCAAGGTGGACGGCGTGGATTCAACCGATGAGAAGGTTCTCGGAAAGCGTTTGCAGGAGATCGCCAAGAACGCCACGACGGGCGGACTGTACAAGGCTGTTGGGGAACTTTACGGCTTTCCGATAAAGGTGGTCAGCGAGCGGATTCTCAAAGAGGGACTGGAGTTTACCGACAACCGCTTTGTGGTGGAGGGAAACTACAAGTACACCTACAACAACGGGCATCTGGCGATGGCTGATCCGATAGCCGCCGCACGCAACTTCCTGAACGCATTGGAAAGGATTCCGTCCATCATCGACCAGTATAAGGCGAAGAACGAGGTGCTGGAGAAGGAGATTCCGCAGTTGCAGGAGATAGCGGGCAAGGTGTGGAAGAAAGAGGACGAGCTGAAACAGTTGAAGTCTGAACTTGCCGCGCTTGACCGAAAAATTCAGTTGGAACTTGCTCCGCCTACGCCGGAAGTTACCGAAAAAGAGAAAGACGGACAGGAAGTCAAGCCGGTTATGGAAAGTGTACGGAACGTGTCGTCACAGCATAGTGAAGAATCCACGCAGATACGTAACCCGATGAATGAGCGAAGTTCGTTTGGTAACTTTATTGCGGACCGTGTCATCATCGGGCGACCGGGAGGGTATGCGAAAGATGAAAACCGACCGAAAGGAATAAAATTATAAGTTAAACGTATTGTACTGAACACGATTTTAGAAAACAGAATTTTTCAATCTGAAATTTTCACTTATAGACAGAAAGAGCCAGTATCATTACTCTTACATAGAGTTTTTTACGGCTCTTTTTGTATTTATTGTTGCAATTCGCAACTCGTCTAAAAGTTCATTTTAGTTTTAGTACATTCTCTTATTAAGAAATTCAATCCATTTTTTGATACTCGCTGGGGGTCATGCCGGTCTCGCGTTTGAAGAAATATCCGAAAGCGGACTGGCTGGGGAAGTTCAGTCGGTCGGCAACTTCGCTGATAAGTATGTCCTTGTTCTTCAACAGCACTTTGGCTTGGATGAGTGTGGCTCGATTAATCCAGTACATTACACTCTGACCGCTTATCTTCGCAATCAGACTTGACAGGTAATGTGGCGTAAGGGCAAGTTCATTGGCATAGAACGGGATAGTCCGGTGTCGGCTGCAATGCTCGTTTACCAGTTTCTTGAACTTGCTGAACACCAGTTCCTGGCGAGTCTTTCTTTTCTTGGGAGCCAGCTCCTGCTCGGCACGATTTATATCCTGTATGTCGCTTATTATTGCCGACACTATGTGACTTACCGTTTCATGCCGGAATGGAGTGCGCCGTACAATATCCCATAAGATATTTGCGAGCCGCATGGTTTCGTGCCAGTCACTTTCTTCAGGATGAATGATAAGGTTTTTATCTATCGGCATATTCTCTTTATACATCACACCAATCATGGAATAGTCATCGCTGCACGATTTCAGTTCTAAAATATTTTCCGGTGCCAACAATACAATATCACCCTTTTTGATGTGATATTCATCCAATGTCAGTTCAAAATCGGCACTCCCCCTTGTGACCCACAAAATACGCCCTTCCACCAATCGATAAGGCGTACCTTCTTTAACAAAGTTATTGCGGTAGGTTCCTATATCAAGAAGCATCGCTATGTGTTCGTTGACAAAGGCTAAATCGGGCAGATTTTCAAGACTGCTGAAATCGGTCGTCTGCAATGAGAACTCGTTTAATATGCCTGCTTTCATTATGTGGTTTGTATTGTTTTGTGGCAAAGTTAAGCATAAAATCCGGAATAATTCACAAAAAAAACACGCAATCGTACAATATCAGGAATTATTGTCCAAATTCTGACATAACAACCTCGTAATATCGCCCTAACTTTGCAGTGTGAAACTAAAACATATAATAATAATAATATGAAGCATATCACAGCATTTTTCATTCAGATGTTCCTGCCGATACTGGCGCAGGCACAGACGGTCACGCTGGACGAGTGTCAGCGGCTGGCCCACGAGAATTATCCGCTCATAAAACAGTATGACCTGATAAGGCAGACCACCGACTACACCGTGAGCAACATCTCGAAAGGATGGCTTCCGCAGATTTCGGCAATGGCTCAGGCAACATACCAAAGCGATATAATGACACTGCCCGACCCATTGCAGAAAATGCTCGGACAGCAAGGGCTCCGTGTAAATGGATTGCGGAAAGACCAATATCGCATCGGTATCGACATCAACCAGACTGTCTATGACGGCGGACTTATCAGCGGGCAGAAGAACGTGGCACGACTTGAAGGAGAAGTGCAGGCCGCACAGACCGCCACTGACCTCTACGCAATCCGTCAGCGGATAAACGACCTTTATTTCGGTATCCTTCTCTTTGATGAGAAGATACAGTTGAACAAAGATTTGCAAGTGCTACTTCAGTCCAATCTCGACAAGCTGAAATCCATGCTTTCACACGGGATTGCAATGCAGAGCGATGTAAATACGGTTATGGCTGAAAAACTGAAGGCAGAACAACAGGCAACTGAACTCGCCTCATCAAGAAAAAACCTCACGGATATGCTTGCCGTGTTCATCGGCAAGGAGGTTACAGACCTTGCGATGCCGCAGGATACAGCAGTATCCTCACAAGGCAACAACCGCCCCGAACTCCATCTTTTCGACAAACAAATAGAACTCGCCAACACGCAGGAAAGTCTGCTTAACGCCCGGTTGTTCCCGAAACTGAGCGTGTTCGCACAGGGATACTACGGTTATCCCGGTTATGACCAGTTTGATGCGATGTTCAATCACACATGGAAACTCAACGGAATGGTCGGTGTCAGGCTGTCATGGAACATAGGCGCATTATATACGCGGAAGAATGACCGGGCAAAACTCAATACACGCCGCGGATTGATAGAGTCGGTACGTGAGACATTCCTGTTCAACAATCATCTGCTCGAAATACAGCAGAATGACGGCATTGTCAAATATCGACAACTTATATCGGATGACCGAGAGATAGTATCGTTGCTGAGCGATGTGCGCCGTGCCGCCGAATCAAAACTTGAACATGGCATCATCGACACCAACAATCTTCTTCAGGAAATAACCCGCGAGAATCAGTCGCGCATAGATCTCTCAACGCATACCATATTGATGCTCAAAGAGAATTACGACCTTAAATACACCTTGAACAATTAGTAGGAAACAATTAAAAATCAAATGATATGAAAAAGTCAATAATCCTTATGTCGGCAGTTTCGGCAATGGTGCTTACTGCCTGTGGGAACAAAGATGTCGATTACGACGCATCTGGAGTGTTTGAAACGACCGAAGTCATAGTTTCCTCCAGAGGCACCGGCGAAATCGTGTCGCTCAATGTAGAGGAAGGCCAGACCGTCGCCGCCAACCAGCCTCTCGGAGAACTTGACATGACACAGCTCGTGTTGAAGAAACAGCAGCTCAACGCCGGCAAGGATGCCGCCACAAGCCGCCGTCTCAATACAGCTACACAGGTTGCAGCATTGCGTCAGCAAATTGCCAACCTCCAGTCGGAACAGGCACGTTTCAAGGCTCTGCTTAGAGACGGAGCCGCCACTCAGAAACAGGTGGATGACATAGGCTATCAGATAGCCACCCTGCAACGGCAACTGTCGGCGGCAAACGAACAGGTATCCACCGCTAACCGGAGCATAGACGGTCAGTCCGCAGGGTTTGACGCCCAGATAGGACAGGTGGACGACATGATGCAGCAGGCTGTGATAACATCGCCTATCAATGGCATCATTTTGTCAAAATATGCCGAGGCGGGGGAATTTGCCGTACCGGGACGCGCCTTGTTCAAAGTGGCCAATGTGTCGGACATGAAACTGAGGGCTTACGTTACCGCAGACCAGTTGACGGGGCTTAAAATCGGACAGAAGGTAAAAGTCTATGCCGATCAGGGCGAGAACGGAAGAACGGAATATGACGGAACAGTGTCATGGATAAGCAGTGAGGCAGAATTTACACCCAAGACAATCCAGACACGCGATGAACGCTCCAACCTCGTCTATGCTATAAAGATAACAGTCCACAATGACGGTCTTATCAAACGTGGCATGTATGGCGATGTGAAATTATAAATCTCCCGGTTATGGCAATAGTAAGCGTGGATAACCTCAAGATGTCCTACGACAAAGGAAGAGTAAAGGCTCTGAAAGGAGTTACCTTCGATGTCGGAGAAGGTGAGATATTCGGACTGATAGGTCCCGACGGAGCCGGTAAAACCTCGCTGTTCCGTATTCTCACGACCCTGCTCCTTGCCGACTCCGGCATCGCAGTGGTCGATGGCCTTGATGTGGTAAAGGATTACAAGAAAATACGGCAGCACATCGGCTATATGCCGGGGCGCTTCTCTCTGTATCAGGATCTGACGGTAGAGGAAAATTTGTCGTTCTTTGCCACTGTATTCAACACCACCATAGAAGAAAACTATCATTTGGTAGAAGATATATACCGTCAGATTGAACCGTTCAAGAAACGCAAGGCCGGCAAACTGTCGGGCGGCATGAAACAGAAACTCGCGCTTTCGTGCGCCCTGATACACGCTCCCCATGTGCTTTTCCTTGACGAGCCTACAACAGGTGTCGATCCGGTGAGCCGCAAAGAATTCTGGGAGATGTTGCAGAAACTGAAAAAGAATTTCAAACTGAGCATAATCGTTTCAACCCCTTATATGGACGAGGCGGTGCAATGTGACCGTATCGCTCTAATACAGGAAGGACAGTTTCTGACTATCGACACACCGGAGAATATCATTAAGGAATATACCCAGACACTCTGGGCCGTGCGCTCCGACAAGATGCACCGACTCCTTACCGACTTGCGGAATATCAAAGGTGTAAAGACTGCTTTCGCTTTCGGCGAGAACCATCACGCCACCGTTGACCTCTCGATACAGACAATAGATTCGCTCCGCGGACAGCTTGATGCAATCGGACATCGGAATATCGTGATTGAGGCTGTCGAGCCTACAATCGAGGACTGTTTTATGAACCTTCAGGAATAAAGCCATGACAGATGAAATTGTAATCAAGGCCGAAGGGCTGACAAAAAGATTCGGCAACTTCACGGCTACCGACCATGTGACTTTCGAGGTGCATAAGGGAGAAATATTCGGATTCCTCGGTGCCAACGGCGCCGGAAAAACAACTGCCATGCGTATGTTATGCGGACTTTCGCAGCCCAGTGACGGTAAAGCGACGGTAGCCGGGTATGATGTCGCAACCCAATACGAGGATGTAAAAAGGCATATCGGATATATGTCGCAGAAATTCTCATTATACGACGACCTGACCGTAGAGGAAAACCTCGTGCTTTTCGGCGGTATCTACGGTATGCCGAGAAAGAAAGTGCGCGAGAAAGTAACCGAACTGCTGAAGGAACTCGGATTTGAGTCCGAGCGCAAGACGATGGTAACAAGTCTGCCTCTGGGCTGGAAACAGAAGCTGGCATTTTCTCTTGCCATCTTCCATGAGCCGAGTATCGTTTTCCTCGACGAACCGACGGGCGGTGTGGATCCCGTGACACGCCGCCAGTTCTGGGAACTGATTTATAAGGCTGCTGACAGCGGCATAACCGTATTTGTAACAACTCACTATATGGACGAGGCTGAATACTGCGACCGTGTCAGCATCATGGTTGACGGACGCATCAACGCTCTTGGCTCACCCGCGCAACTCAAAAAGCAGTTCCACGGAAATTCGATGTATGATGTATTCTATGCTTTGGCACGAACCGCCAAACGTGGAGATTGACAATCAAAAGGAATAAGTTATGAAACAGTTTTTAAGTTTCGTCCGTAAGGAATTCATACATATCCTGCGTGACCCGCGTTCTTTGCTTATATTGCTGGTGATGCCGCAGATTCTTGTACTTTTACCAGGATTTGTAATTAAAAACGATGTAAAAGACATCCGTGTGGCTGTTATTGATAAAAGCCGTGATGTCTATACCGAAATGTTGACCCAAAAGCTCTATGCCAACGATTATTTCATAGGAAAAGGGGAAGTCAGCAGTGAGGAAGAAGCCACAGATCTGTTCCGAAAAGGGGAGATAGACCTTGTGGTGATTTTCGGGCCGGGATTTGCCGACCGCATGATGCACTCGCATGATGCTTCCATACAGATTCTGTCTGACGGCAGTGAACCCAATCAGGCAAGTGTCAGGGTAGCATACTCCCAACAGGTTATGGCAGGTTTCCAAAAGGAACTGGCACAACAGATGGCAGGAGCCGGCAAAAGAGAACAACAGTTCAATATAAGGGTAAATACACGAATGCTGTTCAATCCGCAGCAGCGCTCAGAAGTCAATTTTGTTCCAGGAATAATCGGTATGGTCATAATGCTTATATGCTGCATGATGACTTCAATCGCCATTGTCCGGGAGCGTGAAAGCGGTACGATGGAGATTCTTCTCGCCTCGCCGCTGCCCTCAATCGACATAGTGCTGGCAAAGCTGGTACCGTACTTAATTATCTCTCTTTTAGACATGGCTGTGATTCTGCTTCTTTCATACTTTGTCATGGATATCCCGATGTCTGGTTCTCTCCTGTTATATACATTCATTACGGTCATATATATCTTTACCTCTCTGATGCTCGGCCTGCTTATATCGACAGTCGTAAACACCCAGCTCACGGCAATGCTTATCTCGCTGTTGCTGATTGTTCCGACAATCTATCTGTCAGGAATGGTATTCCCTATCGAATCGATGCCAGTTCCGGCACAATTCATTTCTAATATTGTTCCTGCCAGATGGTTCATTTCTGCATCGCGCAAAATTATGATTGAAGGAGTTGGCATGGAGTATGTTTTGACTGAGATTCGCGCCCTTGCAATTGAAGGTGTCGTATTCATGCTGCTTGCATGGAGGTTTTTCAAGGCAAGACTTGCCTGACAAATTAAAATTTGAAAGAAATGAAAGCATTACCATATCTTCTTACAAAAGAGTATAAGCAGATGTTCCGCAATAGACTTTTGCCTATTGTGTTCATTCTTCTGCCGATTGTCATGATGAATGTTGTGCCGCGCATAGCGACACAGGAAGTCAGGAATCTTAATATAGCAGTGATTGACTGCGACCATTCGACCCTTTCAAGCCGGCTGATACAGAAATTGCAGGCTTCGGAGTTCTTCAACCTGTACGCCACCTGCCCTAATTATCTGACCGCATACAATCTGCTTCAGGAAGGCAGCGTGGATTTCATCGTCACTGTCGAAAATGAATTCGAACATAATCTGTACCGTACAGGCGGTGCCGATGTCATGGTGACCGTCAACGCAGTAAACGGCATGAAGGGAGGTCTTGGCAATTCATACCTCACCCGGATTGTCATGCAGTTTGCGCAGGAGCTTGGCTATGAAAGCGGAGCAATCCCGCAGAGCCCCGTTACCGTCGAGCCCCGTTATCTTTTCAATGCGACTCTTGACTATAAGCCTTACATGATTCCTGCGCTTATGGCTATGACCCTCATGCTGCTTGTCGGTTTCCTTCCGGCTCTGAATGTTGTCGGCGAAAAAGAACGTGGTACGATAGAGCAGATAAATGTGACACCGGTATCGAGGATAGAGTTCATTCTGTCAAAGATGATACCTTACTGGACGGCAGGCATATTCATTGTTGGTTTCTCCATGCTCCTTGCATGGAAGATACATGGCGTGACACCTGCCGGGTCTGTGTGGCTCGTGTTCCTGTTCAACATCGTTTTTATCTTCACCATATCCTCATTAGGGCTAATTGTATCCAATTACAGCGACAATATGCGCCAAGCAGCCGTAGTGATGTTTTTCTTCATTGTTATATTCATTCTGACGAGCGGACTCATAACCCCCGTGTCTGCAATGCCGCATTGGGCCCAGCAGGTTACCCGGCTTAATCCTTTGCGCTACATCATGACTGCGATGAGGGAAATATTCCTCAAAGGGAGTACGTTCCACCAGCTTCTTCCCCAATTCATACCTCTCTGCATCTACGGTACATTGGCAAGTATTTGGGCCGTCGTAAGTTTCCAGAAAAACAACTAAACACGTTTTGTTATGAATAAAGATTTGATTGGAATCTGGTCCGGTATTATATGGAGGACGCTAAACGAGAGAGGAAAACTCTCTGTACAGGAATTGAAACAGGTCACAGGGCTGGAGCTTGAGGCTATTTACGCTGCAGTAGGATGGCTTGCGCGTGAAGGCAACATCAGCTTTGACGACAACAAGGAACTGTCATTAAACATTTATCATGAACGCTATTACTGACACCGTTACCCCCGAAACGCCGGTGCCGTTTCGGGGGCGACGTTCCCCGCCATAACATAAATAAACCAAGAATTGACAATGTTGGCGCATCCATGAAAAGACCAACCTGTCGCTGTTCGCACAGTTCTACAACGGTTGCGCGGAAGGTCTGATTGACTATGAACATCATAATACCATGTTCCGTGCCGAAATAGTATTCAAACCCAAATTCTTCTCTCCAGGAATATAGCACAACGATTTTCAAACTAAACATTTAATAATATGTGCAATGAAACAATTAAAAAAACGGTTATGACCACAATCCATGAACATATAGGTTTTATGGATTGCGACAGTCTGCGAAAAGAAACGGGCCTCGCTTCTCCCGACTTGTTTTTTGCACTGGAATCGTTGACAATCGAGCAAAAAATTTCCATCAATATAATGGCAGCCCCTGAAGGTTCGAGAGGACATTTTTCAAGGAGTGAATACCTGTATATTAAATTTATAGCCTTGCTATACAGGTATATTTCTTGTGAAAGACATATCGGTTTCTATGCCTCGCAATTATTCATCACTCCTAAATATCTTTCCGGAATTGTGAAAAAAGTCAGTGGTGAAACCGCTAATTACTGGATAAATAAAAAACTGCTCGATATAGTAAAAGTCCAGCTCCTTTGTACCTCCAAATCAATAAAAGAGATAGCATACGGACTAAATTTCTCCACTATTTCATCTTTTGGAAAATATTTCAAATCACAAACGTCACTTTCGCCGACTTTATATAGGGAAACATATTCATCCGTTCGATATGGTAATACTAAAAGATATTCAGATGCATATAATGAACTCTAAAATAACTATGAGCCTAAATACTAAAAGAGTGATTCTTCTTCACACAATGACTACCACGGGTTACATTATAATGTTACTGCTTGTAGGTTGTATCATGTACCTGTGGTTTCATGAATGGCGGGAACTTGAAGTGTTGGAAGCGGAGAACAGGCGGATAAACGACTTCCGTCAAGAGGTGCATCATGTTTACGGTGAATTGACTGGGCTTTCCCTTTTGGGCGAAACCGTGTTGGAGTGGGACGATGAAGATTTAGAACGTTACCATATTCAGCGTGTGGCAACGGACAGTATGCTGTGCCGTTTCAAAGCGATTTATCCGGCAGAGCGCATCGACAGTGTGCGCCATCTTCTGGAAGATAAGGAGCAGCAGATGCGCCGGATTGTTCAGGTACTTGACGAACAACAAAATCTCAATAAGAAGATAGCTCGTCAAGTACCTGTAATCGTACAGAAAAGTGTGCAGGAACAGCCGCAAAAACCGAAGCGGAAAGGATTTCTCGGCATATTCGGCAAGAAAGAAAAGCCAAAGCCAACCGTGACCACCACAATGCTCCGTTCACTAAACCGTGATATGATAACCAAGCAACGGGCGCAAAGTCGTCGTTTGTCAGAACACGCTGACAGCCTTGCGGTTCGTAATGCGGAACTTAACCGGCAACTGCACGGATTTGTCAGCCAGATGGATAAGATGGTACAAGCAGAACTTCAAAAACGGGAAGCCGAGATAACCGCCATGCGTGAACAGTCGTTTATGCAGATAGGTGGTCTGACCGGATTCGTCCTCCTATTATTGGTAATCTCCTATATCATCATACACCATAATGCCAACAGCATTAAACGGTACAAGCTGAAAACTACGGATTTAATCGGACAACTACAACAAGCTGTAAAGAAAAACGAGGCACTGATATATTCCCGCAAGAAAGCCGTGCATACCATCACCCACGAACTGCGTACACCGCTGACGGCTATAACCGGATATGCCGGATTGATGGAAAAAGAAAGTGACATGGATAAAGCCGGAATGTATATACAAAATATTCAGTATTCCTCCACTCGGATGCGTGAAATGCTCAACACCCTGCTTGACTTCTTCCGTCTGGACAATGGCAAGGAACAGCCCGTTATTTCCACTTGCAGGATTTCCGCAATCACGCATATACTTGAAGCGGAGTTTACACCTATCGCCATGAATAAGGGACTGACTTTGAACATAGAGAGCCACACGGATGCAGTTATCCTGACCGATAAGGAACGTATCCTGCAAATCGGGAATAACCTGCTGTCAAACGCCATCAAGTTCACGGATAACGGCAGTTTATCATTGACAACGGGTTATGATAACAGTGTTCTGACAATCATTGTCGAAGATACAGGTAGTGGTATGACTGATGAGGAACAGCGACGAGTGTTCGATGCGTTTGAACGTCTTTCAAATGCCGCTGCGAAAGACGGTTTCGGACTGGGGTTGTCCATCGTGCAAAGTATCGTGGCGATGCTCGGCGGAACAATCAGATTGGAAAGTGAGAAAGGCAGAGGTAGTCGTTTTACTGTGGAAATACCCGCACAGGGTGCCGAAGAACAACTACCACAACAGACAGCCCGGAATTATACCCGCAACAATGAGAGATATCATGATGTTATCGCTATCGACAATGATGAAGTATTGCTCCTTATGTTAAAAGAAATGTATGCCCAAGAAGGAGTACATTGTGATACCTGCACCGATATTGCGAAGCTGATGGAATTGATACGGAAAAAGGAATACAACTTACTTTTGACGGATTTGAATATGCCGGATATAAACGGCTTCGAGTTACTGGAACTGTTACGTTCTTCCAATGTGGGCAATTCAAAGACTATTCCGGTGGTCGTGACAACCGCTTTGGGCAGTTGCAGCAAAGAAGAACTTATGGAACGTGGATTTGCCGGATGCTTGTTCAAACCGTTCTCCATATCGGAACTGATGGAAATTTCAGACAAATGCGCCATAACTATGACGCAGAATGAAGTACCTGATTTTTCCACCCTGCTGTCTTACGGCAATGAATCCGTCATGTTGGAGAAGCTGATAGCGGAAACAGAAAAGGAAATGCAAACAGTCAAAGATGCAGAACAAAAGAAAGACCTTCAAAAGCTGGATGCCCTTATACACCATCTGCGAAGTTCATGGGAGATACTCCGTGCAGACCAACCATTAAAAGAACTTTATAAACTGCTGCATGGAAGTACAGTTTCTGATTGTGAAGCATTACACAATGCCGTGACTACCGTATTGGATAGAGGTGGAGAAATCATCCGGCTGGCAAAAGAGGAAAGGAGAAAATTCGATAATGGATAAGACAAAAATCATCGTGGTGGAGGACAACATCGTATATTGCGAGTTTGTCTGCAACCTGCTGGCACGAGAGGGATTCCGTACCATGCAGGCTTTCCACCTCTCAACAGCGAAGAAACTGCTGCAACAGGCGACAGAATCAGACATCATCGTTTCCGACCTGCGTCTGCCCGACGGCGATGGCATTGACTTGTTGCGCTGGATGCGCAAGGAGGGCAGGATGCAGCCCTTTGTCATCATGACCGACTACGCCGAAGTGCATACGGCGGTGGAAAGCATGAAACTCGGCTCACTGGACTATATTCCCAAGCAACTTGTGGAGGATAAACTTGTGCCTCTGCTTCATACCATCCTGAAAGAACGGAATATCGGGCGAAACCGTATGCCCGTTTTTGCCCGTGACGGTTCCGCCTTTCAGAAAATCATGCACCGGATAAGGTTGGTAGCCCCTACCGACATGAGCGTGCTGATATTCGGCGAAAACGGCACGGGTAAGGAGCATATCGCACACCAGCTGCACGACAAAAGCAAACGGGCAGGAAAACCGTTCGTTGCGGTGGACTGCGGTTCACTCTCCAAAGAGCTTGCGCCATCGGCTTTCTTCGGACACGTCAAAGGAGCGTTCACAGGTGCTGACAGTGCCAAGAAAGGTTATTTTCACGAGGCGGAAGGCGGCACACTGTTTTTAGACGAGGTTGGTAATCTCGCACCGGAAACCCAACAGATGTTACTCCGAGCTATACAGGAACGGAGATACCGCCCGATAGGTGATAAGACGGATAAAAGTTTCAATGTCCGCATCATCGCCGCGACCAATGAGGATTTAGAAGCGGCTGTCAATGAAAAGCGATTCCGGCAAGACCTGTTATATCGTCTGCATGACTTCGAGATAACCGTCCCTCCATTGCGTGACTGTCAGGAGGATATCATGCCGTTGGCTGAGTTCTTCCGCGAGATTGCGAACAAAGAACTGGAATGCGACGTTATCGGATTTGACGGAGAAGCCCGTAAAACATTGTTGACCCATGTTTGGCCGGGCAATATCCGTGAGCTTCGACAGAAAATCATGGGTGCGGTGTTGCAGGCGCAGACCGGACTTGTCACGAAAGAATATCTGGAACTTGCCGTGACGAAACCGACTTCACCCGTCAGCTTTGCCCTGCGTAACGACGCGGAAGACAAGGAACGGATTTTGCGTGCGTTAAAGCAAGCGAACGGAAACCGCAAGGTTGCCGCCGAACTGCTCGGAATAGGACGTACAACGCTGTACAGCAAGCTGGAAGAGTATGGGTTGAAATACAAATTCAGGCAATCATAGCCGGTAATTCACTGAATTTAGCTATCTTTGCATGAACATTTGAAGGTAAACGGCGATTGGGGAGCCTTTCGCCGCCGATATATAACATAAGACCGCAAGGCGTTTCGAGCGAAAATCTGGTAAATTGACACTACGGAGACGATTGCGTGATGCTTATGCTATGCCTACGCATAGCGTGCATTCACGTACTCTCCGTAAAAGGCTTTACCAGAGCCGTCGCTTGAAAGTAGTGTGGATTGCACGCTACTTTTTTACTCCTTGCCCAACGAAAGGAAAAGACTATGGGTAAAGTTCAGATTCTTGCTGTCCTCACGATGGACGGATGTCATTCTTCAGAATTATATGGCAAAGCGTATGAGGATTTACGCCTTGACCGCTGCGATATTGACAAAATACGGGAAAACGCGCTTTACCATATCACGCCGGACTACTCCATCTCCATGTTGGACGAATGGCGGAAAGACAATACCAACATCTGCTATCTCGCAGAAGCCACTCCCGACAATTCGGACTATATCAACGGGCTGCTGCGTATGCGGGTGGTGGATGAGATTATCCTATATACCGTGCCTTTCATATCGGGAACGGGACGGCATTTCTTCAAGTCGGCACTACCTGAAGCACGCTGGACACTCTCCTCTCAAAAGAGTTATTCCAACGGAGTGTACCGGAGCATCTATACACGCATGGAATCCGGGAAATAAGTCGGAATGTTCCATAGAAGAACACTTTTATAATCCGTTTAATAAAGCAATGTTCTGAAAAAGAACATTTTAAGAAGGCTATAATTCATACCGGATAAAAAATATCAATTTTTATCGCATTGAAATCCAGTACGTTGTGAAGACCGTGCCGGATTTTTTGCTTTTTGGTCGCGATTTTTGCCAATACTATTCATGTGCGCATACCGAAAACAGAGTGTAAAATTTCAAAATTGACAGGACATGAATTATTTTTTATTGGCGGAAACCGAGTTCTTCCGCCGGATAAACGAAGCCGGGGACTGCAATATGGAAAAAGCATACACGGCTTTCGCCACCCAAGTAATCGAACTGTGTATCGGCAGCCCGGACACGAACCGGACCATCATCGCGTTGGCTTATATCGAAATCGAATTACAGCATCATCCCGTGCGTAAACTTCTCGAAGAAAAGAAGGAAACAGCCAACTATGTCAGCAAGGCTCTCTCTTTCGTAAGGAAGATGCAGAAGTTTCTTGCCGCTCCCCAAGTGCCGCCACTAATCCCTATCCAAACATCCACTGATAACACAAACGAAAATACCGCCTCGCCATTGCAATGGACGGGCAACGCCATCGACCTTGTGGAGCTGATTTACGGCATCAACGAAATGGGCTGTATCAACAACGGCAATATGCCGCTCAAACAGCTTGCCCCGCTCTTATACAAGATATTCGGTGTCGAATCAAAGGACTGCTACCGTTTCTACATCGACATCAAACGCCGGAAGAACGAGAGCCGTACCTACTTCCTTGACAAAATGCAGGAAAAACTGAACGAGAAGATGCTCCGTGACGAAGAGTTGGAGCGTATGAGAAGATAGGCTGACTATAAAGTCCCCAAAGAATAACGGGCGGAACAAAGTATCAAACTTGCTCCGCCCGTTTTCATTGTTACCCGTCAGCCCGGTTATTTCTGCTGTAACAGATGTTTCAGATTTTCATCGTTGGCAATTCGCTCCAGTTCCTCCTGAACAATCTGCTTGACTTCCTCCTTGATGCGCCTGTAATTCGCCTGCACCGTTTCCTTCATGCGGTCGTTACCGTCCTCGTCCGTGAAGTCGGTAATGACGGGTATCTTCTTGTAGGTTCCCTCCTCACGTTTTACCTTCTCTGCATCCACAACAATCTCACAGTGAAAAATCTTCTGTTCGATACGCTCGTTGAAATTGTCGGACACCGAACCGACAAACATACCCTGCGTCAAGCCGGAAATCTTGCTGGGCGGGATAAGCGCGTCCATCTGCGTATTGATGGAGGTGGAAACATCCTGCCGGTTGATGGAAATGGACTGCCGCTTCTGCAACACTTTTCCGAAGCGTTCGGATAGTGTCTTGGCAGTTTCGCCTACGACCTGCCCGGAGAAGATATTGCCGACAGTGTTCATCACGACTTTGGCTTCCTTATCGCCATAGTCACGCACCAACTGGCTGAAATCCTGAAAGCCCAGACACACGGCAACCTTGTTGCTTCGTGCGGTGGCGATAAGGTTGTCCAGCCCCTTGAAATATATCGTCGGAAGCTCGTCGATGATAACCGACGACTTCAGCATCCCCTTCTTGTTGATGAGCTTCACGATACGGGAGTTATACAGACCGAGAGCCGCACCGTAGATATTCTGGCGGTCGGGATTGTTACCCACGCACAGGATTTTCGGCTCTTCGGGATTGTTGATGTCCAGCGTAAACTCGCTGTCCGACATCACCCAATAGAGTTGCGGGGAAATCATCCTTGATAATGGAATTTTTGCACTTGCGATCTGCCCATAGGCTAAGCACCCGGCGCCTTTCCGTGTTTTAACACGGTAGGTTT
>ERZ791810.200-NODE-200-length-72071-cov-14.444707_pt1 | contig 72071 bp, 49 predicted proteins | sample MGYA00510304_ERZ791810 | MGnify/ENA primary metagenome ERZ791810 (study PRJEB30046, sample SAMN00791967) | human gut metagenome | study: EMG produced TPA metagenomics assembly of the A metagenome-wide association study of gut microbiota in type 2... | reverse complement strand
TTACTTTTAAAACGTAATACAATCAATTGCTTTATTAAAACGATGCAAAGGTATGTACTTTTTAGATACGTTGTTCTTAAAACCCCAACTTTTTTTATAATTTTTTTTGAGGATAGCCCGTTTTTTGCGCTTTTGGTATGTTTTATAACATATTAAACCTCTGCAATGCTGTTATATAGATACCTTTTGATACTTCTTTTGGGCGTTTTTTCAAATTCTGTCGGATAAAGCTGTATTTGGCTGACCTTTTCGTAAGCGGCAACGCTGTTATTCAGGTTTTTGAGATTTTCGTCCATAATGGTCTTTATATTCTCCGGATTATTCAGTCCTAAGGAGTCCAGAGCTTCATAGTCGGCATAGACTAAGGCTACCAGTTTCTTGTTGCGTTCAATAACAAGGCTTTCCAAAACAAACGGCATATTATTGAGACGAGCCTCTATTTCCTCCGGGAAAATATTTTGTCCGCTGGAGCTAAGAATCATCGTTTTGCTACGTCCGCGTATGTAGAGATTGTTGTTTTCGTCCAAAGTGCCTAAATCACCGGTACGCAACCAGCCGTCTTCGGTAAACACTTCTTTGGTGGCTTCCTGATTCTTGTAGTAGCCGGCCATTACATTTTCACCGCGCACTTGTATTTCTCCGAGGCGGTCGTCCGGATTTTCCTTGTAGATACGGGCTTCCATGATGTCAAGCACCCGTCCGGAGGAGGTCGGTACAAATTCATTCCATGGGGCGTAGCTGATAAGCGGAGCGCATTCTGTCATGCCGTAACCGATGGTAAACGGAAATTTGATACGATGAAAGAACTCTTCCACTTCCGGATTCATGGCGGCGCCGCCAATGATAACTTCCTTGAACCTGCCCCCCAGCGCATCTACCAGTTTCTTACGGATTTGTCCGTATATCTGTCCGTCCAGCAATGGGATGCTGAGCGCCCATTTCATTGATTTTTTATTGATAATGGGTTGGATGACATTCTTGTATATCTTTTCGATAACGAGGGGTACGGTTATAATCAGATTCGGTTTTACTTCTTCAAATGCTTTCATCAGGATTTTGGGAGAGGGCACTTTGCCCAACAGTGTGACGTGAGTACCCACGGCAGTGGCGGTCAGAAAATCGAAAGCGCAACCGTAAGCATGAGCTAATGGCAGGAACGAAAGCACTTTATCACCTTTCTTCAGTAATTCGGTGCGAATGCCGAAAGTTACGTTTCCTGCCAGATTATTTCCTGTCAGCATAACGCCTTTGCTGAAACCGGTAGTGCCGGAGGTGTAGTTCAGCAACATTATCTTGTCATTGGAGAGCTCCGTATAGGTTACATCTTTTTGTGTGAAACCATTCGGATAGGTTTCTTCCATTTTGTCATCCAAGCGTCTGAGGAAGCGTTGGATAGTCTCTCCGTCACGCTGGTACAAACAGCGGAAATCATTGAGAGAGAATACGCCGCGCAAGCCGGTAAGCCGTTCCTCCTCCAGATGTTCCCAAATGGCATCGCTGGTAAAAAGGAATACGGATTCGGAATGGTTGACGATATGATGTACGTCATTGGGGTTGAAGTCCTGCAGGATAGGAACCACGATGCCGCCATAGGTGATAACGGCCATATAGGCAATGCACCAGCGGGCGTTGTTCTTGCCGATAACGGCGATTTTGTCGCCGCGGCGCAGGCTGCAATGCTTGAACAGCAAGTGCAATTTGGCAATTTCTTGCGCTACTTCTCCATAGGTGTAGCTTTCGTTTTCTCCATAATCGGTGTAGCAGGGGAGATCCCAATTCTCGCGGAAACTATGCTCGTATAGCTTGATAAAGTTTTCTTGTATCATTGCACGTTTTTTGATGAATTGTGCAAAAGTAGGAAAAATATAATAATAATGTGTACCTTTGTCGTGAAAATGTGATTTAGGCTCATGATAGATACCAATATATTTCAAGATAAGACAGCGGTTTACTATACGTTGGGTTGCAAGCTGAACTTCTCTGAAACCTCGACTATCGGTAAGATTTTGCGGGAGGCAGGAGTGCGTACGGCACGCAAGGGAGAGAAAGCGGATATATGTGTGGTTAATACCTGTTCGGTGACCGAGGTGGCGGACAAGAAGTGCCGTCAGGCTATCCATCGGTTGGTGAAGCAACATCCGGGCGCCTTTGTGGTGGTGACGGGCTGCTATGCCCAGCTGAAGCCTGATGCTGTGGCAAAGATAGAAGGGGTGGATGTGGTTCTGGGTGCGGAGCAAAAGAAAGACCTGCTTCAGTATCTGGGCGATTTGCAAAAACACGAAAGCGGCGAGGCTTACACCTCTGCTTTGAAAGATATACGTTCGTTTGCTCCGTCGTGTTCGCGCGGCGACCGCACCCGTTTCTTCCTGAAGGTGCAGGACGGTTGCGATTATTACTGTTCTTATTGCACCATACCTTTTGCCCGCGGGCGCAGCCGCAACGGAAGTATTGCTTCCCTTGTGGAACAGGCCCGTCAGGCGGCGGCCGAAGGCGGTAAGGAAATTGTATTGACCGGAGTCAACATAGGCGATTTCGGCAAGACGACGGGTGAAACCTTTTTTGATTTGGTGAAAGCGTTGGACGAGGTGGAGGGTATCGAACGTTATCGTATTTCTTCTATCGAACCTAATCTGCTGACGGATGAAATCATAGAGTTCGTGTCCCGTTCCAAACGGTTCATGCCCCATTTCCACATCCCGTTGCAGTCGGGTAGCGATGAAGTGCTGAAGCTGATGCGCAGACGGTATGACACGGCTTTGTTCGCTTCTAAGGTGAAGAAGATAAAGGAAGTGATGCCCGATGCTTTTATCGGGGTGGATGTGATTGTAGGCACGCGCGGAGAGACGGAAGAATACTTTGAACAGGCATACCGTTTCATCCGGAGCTTGGACGTGACGCAGCTTCATGTGTTCAGCTATTCCGAGCGTCCGGGTACGCAGGCTTTAAAGATAGACTATGTGGTATCTTCCGAAGAAAAACACAGGCGCAGCCAGCTTCTGCTGGAGTTGTCGGAGGAAAAGACACGTGCGTTCTATGCCCGTCATATCGGACAGACGATGCCGGTTTTGTTGGAGCGCTCCAAGCCGGGGACACCGATGCACGGCTTCACTCCGAATTATATCCGGGTGGAAGTTCCGCATGATGATGCGCTGGACAATCAAGTGGTTCCGGTGCGTATGGGCGAGTTCAATGAAGACGGCACGGCGCTTTTGGGCGTGCTTGGCGGTGAGTGATGAGGGTTTAGTGATAAGTGATTAGTAATTAGCGAAGTGAAATCGAGATTAATCTATTGGCTGACTTATGCGGGTATGTGGCTGTTGGCACTGCTGCCTTTCAAGGCGCTCTATGCGCTGTCCGACGGATTTTGCTTTTTGATGCACCACGTTGCCCATTACCGGCGAAGGGTGGTGCGTAATAATCTGCGCAATGCATTTCCGGAAAAGTCCGAAGCCGAGTTACGGGCGATAGAACGTAAGTTCTACCGTTACATCTGCGATTATATGCTGGAGGAGGTAAAGATGCTGCGTATGTCTTTCGAAGAGCTTTGCCGCCGCATGAAGTATGAGAATAAGGAAGAGTTCCTTGCCATGATTGAAAAACATGGCGGCATCGTGTTGCTCATTCCCCATTATGCGAATTTTGAATGGATTATAGGCATGGGCGCTGTCATGCAGGAAGGAGACATACCGGTGCAAATCTACAAACCGCTGCATAACAGATATCTGGATACGATGTTCAAGCGCATTCGTGCCCGTTTCGGCGGTTACAATGTGCCGAAACATTCTACGGCGCGTGAAATTATAAAACTGCGTCGTGACAATAAGCGCGTGGCGGTAGGAATGATTACCGACCAGTCTCCCAATATTAATGAGGCGCATTATTGGACCACTTTCCTGAATCAAGATACCGGCTTCATGGACGGTGCCGAGCGCATAGCCAAACTGATGGACTTCCCTGTGTTTTATTGTGAACTGAAGAAACAGGACAGAGGATATTGCAACGTACAATTTGACTTGATAACTGAAACTCCCAAAGAAACAGCTGACGGGGAGATAACGGAACTTTTTGCCCGCCGTCTGGAACAAACCATTCATCGTGAACCGGCTTACTGGTTCTGGTCGCACAAACGTTGGAAACTAAAGCGTGAGGATGCCGTGAGACATGGATAAGATAGCCGTTGTCATATTGAACTGGAATGGATGTGAAATGCTTCGCTCATTTCTTCCTTCCGTGGTGCGCTATTCCGAGGCGGATGGCGCGGTGGTCTATGTGGCGGATAACGGCTCGACGGATGACTCCGTTGAAATGCTTCGCCGGGAGTTCCCTTCCGTACACCTTATTATATTAGACCGTAATCAGGGATTTGCCGAAGGCTACAACTTGGCTTTGCAACAAGTGTCCGCCGAATATGTGGTACTGCTGAACTCCGATGTGGAAGTGACCGGGCACTGGCTTGCGCCACTCGTAAGCTATATGGATGCACATCCCGAAGTGGCGGCGTGCCAGCCTAAGATACGCAGTTGGCGGCATAAGGAGCTGTTTGAGTATGCAGGTGCTGCAGGCGGATTTATAGACCGCTACGGTTATCCCTTTTGCCGGGGACGCATAATGGGAGTAGTGGAGCGTGACACCGGACAATATGATACTGTCATTCCGGTGTTTTGGGCTACGGGGGCTGCGCTGTTCATCCGTCAGAAAGACTATCAAGATGCAGGCGGGCTGGACGGACGCTTCTTTGCCCATATGGAGGAGATAGACCTGTGCTGGCGGCTTCGTGCCCGTGGGCGGATGTTGGTCTGTGTGCCCCTGAGTACCGTCTACCACGTGGGCGGCGCAACATTAAAGAAAGAGAATCCCCGTAAGACTTTTCTCAATTTCCGTAACAATCTTGTAATGCTGTATAAGAATCTGCCGCAGGAAGAACTGGCTTCTGTGATGCGCGTGCGTGCAGCGCTCGATTATGTGGCGGCACTGAACTTTCTGCTGAAAGGCGAGTTTTCAAATATGTGGGCGGTGATTCGTGCACGTCGTGCTTTCCATTCGCTCCGTCCCTCGTTTGCGGCAGCCCGCGAAGAGAATCTGAAAAAAACATCCCTCCTGATAATCCCCGAACGGACAAAAAACAGTATCTTGGCACAGTTTTATCTGCATGGGAAGAGACTCTTCTCCCGCTTGTAAGAACTGTAATCTGTTTCTGATTGTTTATTTTTTAAAGTTACTTGCTTATGGACAAATTGGTTAGAAAGATTGGATTGGTGGCGCATGATGCCATGAAGAAAGACCTTATAGAATGGGTACTTTGGAATTCGGAGTTATTGATGGGGCATAAATTCTATTGCACAGGCACTACGGGAACGCTTATTCTGGAAGCCCTGAAAGAGAAGCATCCTGATGTGGAGTGGGATTTTACCATCCTCAAGTCCGGTCCTTTGGGCGGTGACCAGCAAATGGGTTCGCGCATTGTGGACGGAGAGATAGATTATCTTTTCTTCTTTACAGACCCCATGACTTTGCAGCCGCACGATACGGACGTCAAGGCCCTGACGCGCCTTGCCGGGGTGGAGAACATTGTGTTCTGCTGCAACCGCAGTACGGCAGACCATATCATTTCGAGTCCGTTATTCATTGACCCTACTTACGAACGTACCGTTCCCGATTATAGCACCTATGCCAAGAGGTTCGAAAACAAACCGGTTGTTGCCGAGGCGGTGGAGTCGGCAAAGAAACGGAAACGGAAGAAATAACATCTATTTAGATTTGTGCCACCGTGGTGGCACAGTTTTGCCATTGAGCTGGCACGGTTGTGCCATCGAATAGTCAAAGTTGTGCCATCACGATGGCACAACTTTGCTCTATGCAGTTCTTTCTGCGTTGATTTCTACTCCTGCCGCTTCAATATCCGCTCCCATTGGCGGATTCCGTTTGGACAGTTTCAGGTCTATACTTTCTACGGTAGGAAAATCGCGGAACAGGCGTTCTACAATGCGTCCGCAAACGTGTTCCAATAATTTGGAAGGGATAGCCATCTCTTCTTTCACTGCTTCATACACATCGGCATAACTCACCGTGTTTGTCACATCGTCTGTCTCTGCGGCGAGGGCGATATCCGTTTTCAGCCGTAAATCAATGATAAAGTCATTGCCTACTATGGTTTCCTGTTCACCAACGCCATGATAGGCGAAGAAGTGCATCCGGTCTAAAAATATGTAGCTGGTCATGCTCAATGAATATATTTCTTAAGGTACAAACATATGGATAAAATCTTTGTTCTACAACAATCAGGGCGTGAATGCCGAATATTTTGATAAAAAAAGACGTGAGTTTTTTCTTTTTAATAATATTTCTATACCTTTGAGGAAAATTCAGTGGCGACTGAAGTTTGATTTTTTAGAGAAAGTATTATTAGAAGCGTTGTGCTTTGTCCTCTTCGATGAAAACCTAGGAAATTTTCATTTAGATAGATGTAGGACAGCACAGTGGATTCTCACGTTTACAGCGTGGGACTGCTGTCTGTTTACATCTTATCGGGCTTTCCTAGGGCCTTCATCGGAGAAACAGCACGCAGCTCCACGTTTCTGTTTTTAGATAACCGGTCCTTGCGGGAGCTTGGAAGGACGTATGCTAACCTTTCTGCCTATGCAGAGTAGGGAGCGTTATTACAAGCTATGCGACTAGGAATGCTCGTTTTCTTATTATCGGCTTTTCTTTCTGTCCCGGCATACGCCCAATGGGACAACGGAAAAGGTATCAATCGCAACAATCATTCATTGCTGGTGAAAACCAATGCTGTGGGGTGGGGCATACTGGCCATGAATATGGCGGTAGAGTATGATGTCTCGCGTGCGGTTTCCGTGGTGCTGCCGGTCTACTATTCTCCTTTCAATTATGGCAATCGCAAGTTGCGTACATTCTGTGTGCAGCCCGTGGTGCGTTACTGGTTTGAACGTGTGGACGGATTGTTTGCCGGTGCGCACGTGGGCGTAGCTACTTATAACTATGCCAAAAAAGGCGGCACTTACCGCTATCAGGACAGTGACGCGGATTCTCCCCTGTTCAATATCGGTGTAGACACAGGCTATCGATTGCCGCTTGACAAGCATCACCGCTGGTGCGTGGAGTTTTCTTTGGGCTTGGGTTATGCTTACTTGCACTACGACCGTTTTTTCAATATCCCCAACGGGGCATATGTGGACACTCGCACTAAGAACTTCTTCGGAATAGACCATGTGGGTGTTTCGTTTGGCTATCGTATAGATTGGAAAGGAGGCCGCAGATGAAACGTTTATTCTCCCTATATATAAATAAGGTGTATGCCCATAGCGTATTTAGCATTGTCTTATGCCTGCCGCTTTTCTTACTGACAGCCTGCGGTGTGCACGAACTGCCCGAAGACGGTGGCGTCGACCCTACGGTTGTGCACACTACTATCGTGCTGCTGCCCGGTGCAGACATGACTCCTTTTGATATTCCCGAATTTTCCACGCGTGCAGCCGACGGACATACGTACGAAGTGCGCTATCAGGTGGAAGTTTATGCCGACGACAAGTACGACCAAAATTTGCAATTCCGCCGCACGCTCACCTATCCCGAGGGCTATACGGGGGAAGTCGCTTTGGAATGCGACCTCCATGCCCGCAACTATCGTGTGGTGGCATGGCGCGACTTTGTACCTGCCGGTACTTCCGATGATTGTTTTTATAGCACCGAAGACTTTTCGGCTATCAAGCTGAATGGCGATTACGTGGGCGGAACTGACTACAAGGATGTCTTTTCGGGACAAGTATCGCTCAACCTCACCTCCTATCATTGCGATTTGGAAACTGAGCACAGAGAGGAGATGCGGTTGGAACGCCCGTTGGCAAAGATTATGCTGGTGACGACGGATGTCATTAAATACTTTGATAATTTGAAACAGACGGAAAACAAAATTGCAGCCGATGATAGAACTACATCCCGTACGACCGATGTAGAGGATCTTACGTTGAAAGTGCTTTATTCCGGTTACTTCCCTACGGGCTTCGACCTCTCACTTAATCGCCCTAACAAAGTAGATACCGGTGTGAGCTTTTCCTCTGTACCTATATCCATTTCGGATACGGAAGCTTGTTTGGCTTTCGACTATGTATTGGTGAACGGTGCACAATCCGCCGTTACGGTAGATATGATTATCTATAATAAAGACGGGGTGGAAGTGAACAGCATAGGTGGTGTGGAGATACCCATTGAACGAAACAAGATAACGACTGTGAGAGACGCTTTTCTAACTCGTGATTTTGATCCGAGTATCGGTGTAGACCCAAGCTTTAATGGCGAAATAAATGTGGTAATACCTTGATTTTCGATATAAACAAAATAAATAATGTTTCACAAACAACAAGTAGTATGAAAAAGTATTTTTCACTTATGGCAGGGATTATCCTGCTCTTGTTCGCCGCTTGTCAGAATGATGAGTTGGTGAATGGAGATGGCAAAGAAGTGTCCGTTTCCTTTGACGTACAGATACCGGACGACGGTGCTGTTACACGGGCGGAGACAAAAACTAATGGTGACGGAACAACAGTAAACCGTTGCATTTTGGAAATCTATCAGGGAGACCAACTTTATGGCACACGCCATATAGCGGCTATGAGCGGCAAAACAGTTACATTCTCGGATATTCGTCTGGTGACATCACAGACTTATCAATTTGTATTTTGGGCAGACCATGTGGCTGATGCATCGTCTGCGATTACTTCCGATCTGCATTATATAACGACTAATGCGGACGGATTGAAAAACATTACTTTCACATCGGGTTATACCGGTAATGATGAAACACGGGATGCTTTTTTCTGCACTATGGAGAAAACGGTGACAGCTGCTTTTACGGAAAACATTAAGTTAACTCGTCCGTTTGGCCAGTTAAATATCAAGACTACTGATTGGGCGGATATTCCTACCACCAAGTCGGAATTGAAACCGGCTAAGGCTTCGTTAACTTTCAAAACAGATTTGTATACAACATTTAATGCTTTGAGTGGAGATGCATCAGGCGCTCAAAAACTTTCTTATCAAGCTCCTGTATCGGTGGTTAATGCTCAAGACGGTACATTGACTTTGGACTATATTCTTGCTCCAAGTACCGGGCAGTTGCCGTTGGATATAACGCTTACTACTTATAAAGAAGACGGGTCAACGAGTATTACATCAAAAGAATTGACGTCTATTCCTGTCCAGCGTAACTATAAAACCAATGTAAGCGGCAAGTTGCTGACAGTGTCCGGAGAGGTTAATGTGGAAGTGAAGCCTGCATTTAATAAAGATAATATTGAAATAAAGGTGAAGGAAGTGGCTACCGTATCGGAAGTTGCGGCAGCTTTAGCTGAGTGTGACAATGTAGTGGTGACGGAAGCTCCGACTACAGAAACTACTATTTCATTGCCGAAATCATCTGCTGCCGACAGAGAATTGTCTATCACCTTGCCGACAACAGATAAACAGATAACGATTCAGTATGATACAAATTCATCTTCAGGTAGCAATGTCCCTAAAGTATTGAACATTACTATACCCAATGCCAATGCAGCACTTGTGATTGAAGCAGCGGAAACCACTGTTTATTTGAATGGAACAAAATATGCGAGTGTTACAGCCGGTACTGCTCCCAATACTCTTGTCATCGGAGCGGGTGTTGAAGTAACGAGCTTGACGGTGAATGCCGGTAACGTTAAAGTAATTGGTAACGGTAAGATAGGTAGTATTTCTAAGGGAAGCAGCTATCAAGGTACAGCCTATATCATAGCCTCCGACCAAGCGCTACTTCCTACTGATTTAAGTGGTTTTACAGTGATTGCTTCGGAAGAAGCCATTGCCATAAAAGAAGCCCTTGCTAAGGGTGGGGTTTATACGTTGAAAGAAGATGCAGATATAACGAATGCAAGCGTCGTTGTTCCTGTCAATAAGGTTGCAACACTGGATTTGAACGGTTATACGATTACAGCTGCTAATAGTACCCCCATTTCCGGCAATCCGGGAATAGGCAACATTACCGTACAGGGTAAGTTGACACTAAAAGACAGCAAGGGTAATGGTAAGATTATAGGAAGCAAAGACTATAATAGTGCTACAGATGGCAACGGAGTGGTTGTTGTTGATGGTGAAAATGCTTTCTTGGAAATGCTGAGTGGAACTATTTATGCTGTCAGAAATAATGCGGCAGCTAATGGACAGTACGGTATAATCGTTTCCGATGGTGGTGACTTTACCATGAAAGGAGGTAGAATAGAAGTCGGTTGGTGTGCTGTTGGCGGTAATGGTATTGATAAGACAAAAAATAGTGTAATCAAAATAGAAGGTGGTGAGCTGGTTTCTACGTCAGACTATGTGCTCTATTTGCCTCACGCTGGTGAAACAACGATTTCCGGTGGAACCATTGTCGGTGCGGCAGGTGGTGTATGTATCCAACGCGGTATATTGAATATTTCCGGAACTGCGGATATTTGCAGTTTGGGTACAGGTGATACAGGAGATTGGAGTGATGGTACAGGCGGTAAGGTTAATACCGCATTGATGGTTTCCGCTAAATATGGAGACTGTACAGTGAATGTCAGTGGTGGAAAGTTGACAGCTGCAAAAGACCTTATATTCCTCAAAGAAAAGAGTAATTTCCAACAGAATATAACCGTTACGGGCGGAACATTCTCTGATGCGAGCTTACTTGGCTATCTTGGTGATAATGCCAATGTTAAGGTGAAAATGACGGCTGACAAATCTTGCGGAGGTTTTGTAACCAAAAGCGGACAGGTGGTAGATATAGATTTGAACCAGCATACACTTACGTTAGTTGAACCCAGAGTCGGTTCTACAGGTACTGAAACAAATAGCTGCCAGTTGCTGAAGGGGTCTAAAGTTACTTTTAGTAATGGTAAATTGCAAAGTACCAATGCCGATGGCATAATGATTCAGAATTACAGTGACTTGCTTTTGAAGGATGTGGAAGTTGAAGATAAGAAAGCACAGTATGTGGTATCCAATAATTATGGAAGTTGTACTGTTACTAATAGTACAATAACGTCAGGAACCAGTTTCACTTTCTATGCAATGGATGTATATTCCGCTTCCAGTCCGAGTTATGCGGAAGGCGTTACTGTTACGATAAACGGAGGTAGTGTAATCAATGGAAAAGTAATATTTGCGGGGGATACCGAAACTCCTATTAGTAAACTCATTGTCAACGGGGGAACCTTTAATGGTCATTTAAGGAATTATGACTATGAGAATTTTGCGAATATAAAGGACTATATCATCATCAATGGTGGTGAGTTCGGCAAGTATACCGGTTGGAGTGATTATAAGTAAAAACCAAATAGAATTATATCTTGTATGAAAAACTTATTGTTATTAGCGACAAGTATTATCTTGTTGGTTTTCACAGCCTGTCAAAATGATGAGCTGGTGAATGGGGGAGACGGTAGTGAAGTGCCGGTATCTTTCAGTGTACAAGTGTCCGGTGGTAATGAATCTGTCAATACGCGTGCAGGAGGGGAGCCGCAACCGGGAGACGGCTCAAAGGTAAATCGCTGTATCTTGGAGGTCTATTTGAATGATGTGCTTTATACACGCAGTATTGCCAAAGTAGTGGATAAGGCAGCTACATTTGATATACGCTTGGTTACTTCACAAACCTATAACTTTGTGTTTTGGGCAGATAATGTGGCTGATAATTCTTCCGATGAGAGCATCAAGTTGGATAATCACTACAATACTGCTAATGGTCTGAATAACATTACAATGACAGGCAATTACTATGGAAGTAGCAAGGACGACACGCGTGATGCTTTCTTTGTTAGTAAATCGATGGAGGTTAACAAGGCTTTCTCTCTGAATGTTTCGTTAACCCGTCCTTTCGGTCAATTGAATATCAAGACTACCGATATTAATGATATTAAGTCGGATGCGTTGAAGCCAAAAGGTGCGCAACTGGTATTTGCAAAAATATATAAAGGTTTCAATGCGGTTACGGGTGAGGTGCAAGGTGAACAGACTGAACAGGCTTATTATGCTACGGCTGATGTAGTAGATGCTGACGGTAATCTGACCCTTGATTATCTTTTCGCTCCCAAAGATAATAGCAAAGATTATCCGGTAAATATGACTTTGAGTGTGCATAAGGCTGATGGTTCTAAAATCACTGATAAATCATTGGTAAACATACCTATCAGACGTAACTATAAAACCAATGTTACCGGTAACTTGATGACGGTAGGTGGTAAGTTTACAGTGACGGTAGAACCTGTCTTTAGCACTCCCGACATCAGCCATGAGATTGCGGAAGCAAAAAGTGTGGCTGAAGTAACCAATCTTTTGAAAACGCATGCCAATGTGGTACTGACAGAAGAAGCGATAAATTCAGTAGGTTCGTCTGAACCTGTAAAAGTAGAGATGCCGGTATTGGCTGCCGGTGAAGACGCTACTACACCACGGTCGGTAACAATTCCTGCAACTACGAAGAAGGTTGTAATAGCGAATGCAACAACGACAGAAAGTAATACGGCAGTTTTAAAAGAAGTGACTGTAAACGTATCTACAGCGAATGAAGTTGAAATTAATTCAGAAAAAACAACTTTCACCGCTACCGGAACAAGTATAGCACAGCTTACCGCTACTACTGCAGAGAATACATTGATTGTTAGTAGTGAATTAACTATTACTAAACTGATTTTGAAGAAGGGTGGGGTAAGATTGTATGGTAAAGTTTCCGAAATACAAAAGGAGTCTGGTTGGAATAGCCATATCTATCGTTGTGTATCTTCTCAACAAGATGTAGACAATCTGTTGGCGGACAACGTTACCGGTTATGAGCAAATCTTGATTGACCAGCCTGTTAGCGGAACGCTTGACTTTAAAGGGACGTCCGAACTTATTAAACCAATGTTTGTTTCACAAAATGTGGAGATTAATAATTTGAAGCTGACATCAGGTGGAGAAGGTACATTTAATGTGATGGGTGATGATTTACGGGTGAAATTGAGTAATTCTACTATTACAAATACCGAACAAAAAATAGATCCTTCTTGTGGAATACAATGTATTGGTCTTAATCCTCATCTTGAACTGTATGGCTCTAATGTTGTGACTACCGGCAAGTCAATTCGTGGAATAACTATCGGAGGTAATGCAAACTCTGAGGTGGCTTCTTCTCCTTATATTTTATTGGATGCAACGAGTATTCGTGCTAATGCAACAGCTATTGGAAATGCGGCATATGATGCCGGACAAGTAAATGCGTTTATGGGGCGTTCTTACTCTCGTGGTATTAATTATTATAATATGACTGGTAAGCACGACTTGATTATTAGAAATAAGTCATCAATAGAAGGTTATTATTATGCCGTAAACCAGACATTCTTTGGTGGTCAGCTTATAGCAAACGTAACTGATTCCTATATGGATGGTCGTTGTGCTTTCAATGTCCGTAATTCTTATAATGAAATTACGGTATCAAAATCTGTTTTGGTAGGGCGCAACTATTTTCAAGGACCAACTGAAGAATTTGGAGCGATAGTATTGAATCGTGATGATGATGTGCATATGGCAGACTATACAACAGTGAACATTATCGATACGGATATTTATTCCCGTACCAATCCGAATACGGACTATAATCGTCAGTTTAGTGTTGATGCTCGTTCCGATTATAATATGATAAACCTGAAAGGAACTACCAAGTTGTATGAACTTGTAGGAGAGTCCGATACTCCTCGTTTGCCGTATTTCGTGATAGACAGACGTGGCACGAATAAGTGTAATGTTGATTCCGGTGTTACTATTGCAAACGGTATGGAAGGCGCTGTTGTTTTTGGATTAGAGTAAGAATAATATTTTAAGAAAAAGAGTGTGTTTATACACACTCTTTTATATAGAACTATACTTTTTGAGTCAATAAGGAAAGTGTTCTGATTTAATTCGGAAGTATAGTGATTTGTTTGTTTGCTTTCCCTGCGTTGTGAAACGCGGGGAATTTTTGTTTATAGGGTATGCTCACTCTAAAATACAAAAATAGAGTGATGATATGTCAAAATAGACTGAATGTATCAAAATGTAAAAGCCCTATCATTCTGTCATTCAGAGAATCTTGCGATGAAGAATCTCCTCTCTTATGTATGCAGAGAAGAGATTCTTCACTTTGTTCAGAATGACAGAATGATAGGGCTTTTACATTTTGACACACCTCTTCTGTTTTGATACGTCACTTTATTATTAGAGAAAATTCCGTTTACCGTCCGGTTTGTACAACCAGCTCTTTTATTTTCTCATTCAAGCTTTCGGCTTTCATCAGTTGTTCCAGTGTCAGGTGCATACGCCAACGCCAGTAGTGGCGCGGATTGGCAGGTACGTTGATACGTTCTTCCTGTGCATTCGGGTTACGCCATTTTCCGTCCATCGACAACCAGTCTTGCAAGGAAAGAATGCAAAGGATGGAATTGCTGTACAGATGCTTGCGCACTACCTCCTCGCAAAGTTCGGGAGTGGCAACCGCAGGTGCGGCACCGTAATGTCCGAGCATAGTATTGTAGTAGCGTTGTGTTTGCAGGAAGTCTTCTTCCCACCAGCCGCGTAGCGTGGACATATCGTGTGTGGATATGGTACAGACGGAGCGATACGGATACCAGTCCGGATGCCCGAACTCTTGTGCCGGGTCTTTGGGCATACGCTGTATTTCCAAAGAGAGGATGCGCAAGTCATTCATCACCCATGCCACGCAATCGGGAATCATACCCAAATCCTCACCGCATACCAGCATCCGGGTAGATTGCGTCAGCTGCGGCAGTTTGTTCATGGCTTGCTCACGCCAGAATTCGTTGTGGCGGTGATAGTAGTATTGATCGTACAGGCGGTTGAAAGCTGCCTTTTCCCAATCGTTCAGCGAACGGTAGATGTAGTCGTGCTGCACACCGATGCGCGGGTGATACTTGTGCGGATCGTGGCGGTCGGGCACAAACAGTACGTCACTGATAAGCGCATACAGACCGTCGCGTACCCAAATGCTGTCTTCATCCGTCTTGCCTGCAAAGTAGGCTTCCACCTTACGTTGGGTGTCGAATTCGGGACGCATCCGGTAGATTTCCCAAGTGTCCGTCGGTTCGATGAAGGTCTGCTTTACGTAATCGGTATGTGGGCCGAACATCTGTCCGAGGAAGTACTCGTGTATGTACGGTTTCAGGAATTCATCGCGGAAGGGTAGTCCATAGCTCTCTATCTCCTCGCGCGTCATAGGCAGGGCGGGTACAAATTGCCCCAATAAGCCGTGTACGGCATTCATGGGAATTTCCCAGATTCGGAAGAAACCGAGAATATGATCGATGCGATAGGCGTCGAAGTATTCCGCCATTTTGCGGAAACGTTTCATCCACCAGGCATAACCGTCTTTCTCCATGACATCCCAGTTGTAAGTGGGGAATCCCCAGTTCTGTCCGTTTACGGAGAAGTCATCGGGCGGAGCGCCGGCTTGTCCGTTCAGGTTGAAATAGTGGGGTTCTGTCCATGCCTCTACGCTGTTGCGGCTGATGCCGATGGGGATGTCGCCTTTCAATACCACACCGTTGGCGCGTGCGTGTTCGGTGGCGGCAAGCAGTTGCAGGTGCAGGTTGAACTGGATGTAATAGTAGATGGCGATATGCGGATAATCGGCAGACTCCGGTTGGCATAGCTTTTCAATCTCTTTGACATCGTAGCTGTTGTATTTGGGCCACTCACGGAAGTTGGGGGTTTTGTAAGCATCGCGCAGGTAGCTGAATACGGCATATGGCTGCAACCATTCCTTGTTGGACTCGAAGAACTCACGGAAAGCTACCGAAGCCAGCACTTTTTCTCCTTCCTGCTTGAAGATGAGATGGAAATACTCCCATTTGGTTTTGTTGACCGCTTCGTAATCGACCGTGGGCAGGGCATTCAGTTCTTTCTGACGTTTGTTGAATTCTGCCATAACCTTTTTATCTTTCAATGTACCCAGCTGTTTCAGGTCGGTATACATCGGGTGGAAGGCATAAATGGAGATACTGTTGTAAGGATAAGAGTCCGTCCACGTATGCGTCATGGTGGTGTCGTTGATGGGCAGAATCTGTACAGCTTTCTGCCGGGTGCTTACCGCCCAGTCTATCATACGTTTGAGGTCGCCGAAATCGCCTACGCCGAAACTCTTCTCGGAGCGGAGTGAGAATACGGGTACGGCAACGCCTGCACCTTTCCAAGCGGGAAGGCTGAAGTAGACATAGCGGTCGCCGATAACCAGTGTTTCGTTGGCGCCTGTTTGCGGGTCTGCCATATATCGGTTCGGGTTGTTTTCCCAGCAAACGGCACGGCGTTCTTTCTTATTGTACAAGATGAATTTGTATTCCAACGGGAATTTGATTTTGGAGGAATCCACTTCTATCTGCCATTCCGGAAAGTTGGCATCGCTCATAAGGATGGCTTTGTCGGGATTCCAGTCTCCGAATGTCGGTTGGTTTCCACAGATACCCAAACAGTGGTCGCTGTCGATACAGGGAGCATATGCCTTTATCAGCAATCCTTTCTTATGCCCTTTGGGGGCGGCGCTGCGTTCGCGGTGTGCCAAGAGTGATTCCGTAAAGGCGGAGGTGTAAAAGTATTGTTGCTCCGGCAGGTTTTTCCAGCAATCCTGTATCCGGTAAATCTTCTTGGAGGTCCCGGAGAGATAAAGCGTACGGGGCAGGTTTTTCCACTCTGCACGTATGGGGCTGCCATCGCGGAAAATATAATAGCTGTATTGGACAAGCCCGTTTTCCGGCACTGCAATGTTTGCTTCTGCGGTCCAGTGAATACCGTCTACGGTTTGTAGCGGAAGTGCTTTGTCGGGATGTTCGTTTCCGAGTTCAGGAATGGAGCCTAAAACTCTGACTTCTTCACCCCAATTGGTTCTGTACTCGATATTAAATGATAAAGTCATATATATTAGATTTAGAAATAACAATAGCTGCAATGATTATGCAAGTATAAAAAATATTCCTCATAATCATGCAGCTATTGTCAGCTATCTCGTTTAAATTCCTATGCAAACGTTTGTGCTTGCCGGGGCTTATCCGCAACGGGATGCACCGCAAGTGGTACAGATGAGGCAGCCTTCCTGATAAACCAGCGTTTCATTGCCGCAGTTCGGGCATTTCTTGCCTTTGGCTTCCGTTCCGTCCATTACGTATTTCTTCAATGCGCGTTCCACGCCGTTCTTCCATGTATTGATATTTTCGCTGTCCAGCTGCAGTGAACTTACCAACTTCATAACCTGCTCGATAGGCATACGGTAGCGCAATACGCCGGAGATGAGTTTGGCATAGTTCCAGTATTCTTTGTTGAACTTCTCGGACAGTCCCTCGATGGTGACTTTGTAACCGCGTTTGTTCTCAAACTGGAAGTCGTAGCGCTTGTTGCCGCTTTCGTCGACGTTCTTGATGATGTGCCCTGTCGACACGTTCTTTGGAAGGATGATACCTTCGTCGTCATCTTGAAGACCGGTGAATATTTCGTAAGGATGTCCGTCCAGCAGACCGACGAATGCCACCCATTTTTCCTTATTGTTCTGGAAGCGTACAACGTCGGCTTCAAGTACTTTCGGGCGGGTTTCTACAACCGTAGGCGGCTTGCACGGCGGAAGTTCCTCCTTCTTTTCGCTCTTGGCGGAAATCAGTACGCCCGAGCGCGAACCGTCACGATAGACCGTACAACCTTTGCAGCCGGATTTCCATGCTTCGACGTACAGGCGGTTTACCAATTCTTCGTCCACATCGTTCGGCAGATTGATGGTGACGCTGATGGAATGGTCTACCCACTTCTGGATACGTCCCTGCATCTTGACTTTCATCAGCCAGTCCACGTCGTTGGAAGTCGCTTTGTAATAAGGTGACTTTTCAACCAGTGCGTCTATTTCTTCTTGTGTATAGCGCTTGGCGGGGTCGTATCCTTGTGCTTCCATCCAAGTCACGAACTTGGGGTGGAATACAATGTATTCTTCAAAAGCGTCTCCGGTTTCGTCAACGAAATCGATGTGTACGTTGGAGTCGTTCGGATTGACTTTGCGGCGGCGTTTGTAGACGGGCAGGAATACGGGTTCGATGCCGGAAGTAGTCTGCGTCATCAGACTTGTTGTACCTGTCGGTGCAATGGTGAGACAGGCAATGTTGCGACGTCCGTATTTCTTCATTTCCTCATACAGTTCGGGGTCAGCCTCGCGCAAGCGGTTGATGAACGGATTGTTCTTTTCGCGCTCACTGTCGTACACCTCGAAAGCACCGCGTTCTTTTGCCATCTCTACGGAAGAACGGTATGCGCTCAGCGCTACTGTCTTGTGTACTTTTTCTGCAAATTCAGTTGCTTCTTCCGTTCCGTAACGCAATCCTAATGCTGCAAGCATATCGCCTTCGGCGGTGATGCCTACACCGGTACGACGCCCCTGGCCGCTCTTCTTGTATATCTTCTGCCACAAAACGCTTTCAGTATGTTTCACATCTTCGTTTTCGGGGTCGGCATCAATTTTTGCCATGATACGTTCAATCTTCTCCAACTCGAGGTCGATGATGTCGTCCATGATGCGTTGCGCCAGCGCTACGTGTTTCTTAAACAGGTCGAAATCGAAGTAAGCATCCGGCTTAAACGGATTGACTACGTATGAATATAAGTTGATGGCCAGCAAACGGCAGGAATCGTAAGGGCACAAAGGAATTTCACCGCAAGGATTGGTGGATACGGTGCGGTAGCCCAAGTCTGCATAGCAATCGGGTACGGATTCCTTTAGGATTGTGTCCCAAAAGAGTACACCGGGTTCGGCGGACTTCCATGCGTTGTGCACGATTTTCTTCCACAAATCTGTTGCGCTGATTTCTTTCTGGAATACAGGTTCCGTTGCATCAATGGGGTACTGTTGTACAAATGGTTTGCCGTCAATGGCGGCTTGCATGAAGGCATCGGTCAGCTTTACGGAAACATTGGCACCCGTAACCTTGCCTTCTGTCATCTTCGCATCTATAAATGCTTCCGAGTCAGGATGTTTGATGGATACGCTCAACATCAACGCTCCACGACGGCCGTCTTGGGCAACTTCGCGGGTGGAGTTGGAATAGCGCTCCATGAAAGGAACCAGTCCGGTTGAAGTTAAAGCGGAGTTTTTTACAGGAGAGCCTTTGGGACGGATGTGTGACAGGTCGTGTCCTACCCCGCCGCGGCGTTTCATCAGCTGTACTTGTTCTTCGTCTACTTTAAAGATTGCACCGTAAGAATCGGCTTCACCGTCTACGCCTATCACAAAACAGTTGGAAAGGGAAGCTACCTGATAGTTGTTGCCGATACCGGTCATCGGACTTCCTTGCGGAACGATGTATCTGAAGTGGTTCAACAAGCCGAAGAGCTCTTCGGAACTTAGTGCGTTAGGGTACTTAGCCTCAATGCGGGCTACCTCATTGGCTATTCTCCAATGCATGTCTTCCGGAGACTTCTCGTAAATATTTCCGAAAGAGTCTTTGACTGCGTATTTGTTCACCCAAACCCTTGCAGCCAGTTCGTCACCTTGAAAGTATCGTAAAGATTCTTCGTAGGCTTCGTCATAAGAATAAATTTTCTTTTCCACGATGCAATATCTCTTAGATTTAATTGTAAATAAGTAAAAGTGTAGAAGTTGTACTTATCGCTAACAAATGTGTTTGCAAATCTATGAATGTTTTTTGTTATAGCAAAATAAAAAGAGATGTTTTTATTAACCGAATGCAAGTTTACCGATTTGAAAAGTTAATAGTTTGATTTTCATAAAAATAACTTTTTTGAATGGATAAAAAGTTTTCCAAAAAGAAAATCGGGTGTAGACTTATTGTGCAATAGGTTTATTCTTTTTAGCAAACATGACAGAATATATTTGGAGCTGTTAAATGATATTCTGTGTTTCTTTTTATATATTTGCAAAAAAAAGAAAGAATGGAAAGCTTAAAACAAAGGAGAACTATTCGTAAATATCAGCAGAAAGATATTTCTTCTGATTTGTTAAATGATTTGCTTGAAACCTCTTTTCGTGCTTCTACGGTTGGGAATATGCAGGTTTATAGTGTGATTGTAACCCGTGATGCCGAACGTAAAGCCAAGTTGGCGCCGGCACATTTCAATCAGCCTATGGTGCAGACGGCACCGGTAGTTCTTACGTTTTGTATAGACTTACGCCGTTTTAGTAAATGGTGTGAACTGCGCAAGGCGGAGCCGGGATATGACAACTTTGAATGGTTTGTCACCGGAGCCGTAGATACTTTATTAGCGGCGCAAACCTTCTGTGTTGCAGCCGAGGAAAAAGGATTGGGTATCTGTTATTTGGGTACTACTACCTATAATCCCCAAATGATTATCGAAGCGTTGGAATTGCCGGAACTGGTTTTTCCTATTACCACTGTTACGGTGGGTTGGCCTGCGGATACTCCCGCACAAGTAGACCGCCTGCCTTTGGAAGCTATTGTCCACGAGGAAACTTATCACGACTACACCCCGGAAGCTATTGACCGCCTGTATGCTTATAAGGAGTCTTTGCCTGAAAACAAACAGTTTGTAATTGAAAATAACAAAGAAACACTGGCCCAAGTCTTTACGGACGTACGTTATACAAAGAAAGATAGCGAAGCGATGTCCGAAAATCTTTGGAAAGTAATGAAGGAACAAGGATTTTAGATGAAGTATAATTGTTATGCTACGTTTTTCATAAGTAAATTCATGGGTAAATTTATGGATAAATTCATAAGTAAACGCACATAATTGACTTATAGTATCTGTCATTCAGAGCGAAGCGAAGAATCTACTCCCTTTTTGCATACATAAAGAGAAGAGATTCTTCGCTTCGCTCTGAATGACAGATACTATTTTTTTATGTTTACTTATGCCTTATGCTTAAATTCAGTTTCCTTTTTTCAATTCCGCCTGAATCTCATCAATTTCAGCGCGGAATGATTTATCCACTTCTTTCAGCTGTTTAATGGTTTTGCAGGCGTGTAACACGGTAGCATGGTCTTTGTTACCGATTAATGTACCTATTTTGGCTGTGGAGAAGTCTGTATGGTTCTTTGCCAAGTACATAGCTATCTGACGTGCTTGCACCACTTCGCGTTTACGCGATTTGGTATGTATGGCGGCATTTTCCAAGCCAAAGTGCTTGCATACGGTAGTGATAATGTCGTCGATGGTTATGGCTTTGCTTTCGCTGTTCACAACCTTGCGTACGATGCGTTGCGCCAAATCCAAGTCAATCTCCTTATTGTATATGGTGGAGTGAGCCATGATGGAAATGACGATACCCTCCAAATCACGGACGCTGTTGCCTACATTTTCGGCTATATAGTCGATAACTTCCGGCGGGAATTGCAAACCGTCGCGATGTATCTTGTTGCGCAGAATGTTCTTGCGTAATTCTACTGTCGGCTTTTCCAGTTCCGCCACCATTCCCCATTTGAAACGCGTAATCAAGCGTTCTTCCATGCCTTGAAGCAACACGGGAGCGCGGTCTGATGTCAGGATAAGCTGTTTTCCGTTCTGATGCAGATGATTGAAAATGTGGAAGAACGTATTTTGCGTTTTGGTAACGCCTGCGAACTCCTGAATATCATCAATAATCAATATATCAATTGTTTGGTAGAAGTTGATGAAGTCGTTGGTCGTGTTGTTGCGCACGGAATCGGTGTATTGTACCTGAAACAAATGTGCAGATACGTATAATACCCGTTTCTCCGGATACAGTTCCTTGATTTTTGTACCGATGGCATTGGCAAGGTGAGTTTTTCCCACGCCTGATGCCCCGTATAAAAACAACGGATTGAATATCGTTTTGGCAGGGTTCAGCGCTACTGCTTCTGCAACGCTGCGAGAAAGTTTGTTGCTATATCCTTCAATAAATGTGTCGAAATTGTATTCCGGATTCAGATGCGGGTCTAAATCGGGAACAGGCATTTGTGGAATAGCCTTGTCTATCGTTTGTTTTTGTGGTATAATAGTGCGATGGGTAGATTCATAGTTTACGGTCTTCTCCGGCCGTGAACTCTTATCCACCATAACATTATACATCAACTTTGTTCCCTCACCGATTACCTTATAAAGGGTCTTACGCAACAAGTCTACAAATTTATCCTCCAGAAACTCATAAAAGAACTGGCTGGGAACTTGTACAACAAGCGTTTTGTCCTCATATTTTAAAGGAATAATGGGGAGAAACCAAGTTTTATATGTCTGTTCAGGAACATTGTCTCTGATAATTTCAAGACAGCGGTTCCACAATCCGACATGATCCTGTTCACTCATAACGGTTACTGATACATTTATTAATTAAGCAAAACTTCTACGTTTGCAAAATTGGCAATCTTATTTGAGAAAAACAAATCTCTTTTTTCTTGTGTTTCTCAATAAAACAATAATCTCTTTACTTTCAGCTACTTATCGGAATATGTGAAAATTCCCCCTTTATATATACTATTGTTTTTGTATAACAGCTTGTAATATAGTAAGATAATGCTGCTTTTGTGGGCTGCTCCTCTCCAAAAGCGGAGTGGATATAAACCCCTTTTTTACTTTGTACATAGACTTATCAAGGGTTTTTCCTTTTTGGATAAATAAGCTTTGCTATTTAGACAAAATCTATATAAGCGTAATTCCTACTTATCTTTCTTACCGAATAAAGAGAAATGAACGTAGCGTTTGGGGTGTGATTTTAAATCTTCTAATAGGCTCGCTGCATTTGCTGTTGTGGCATTCAGATTATTGTAGAGTGACGGATCGTTCAGCAATAATCCGACAGTATTATCCTTTCGGTTTAATTTATCTGTAATCATTTTTACATTAGCCAATGTGGAGTCTATGCTTTGCATGGCTGTTGCATAATCTATTTCTTTCAAGTTATTTGAAATAAGTACGAAGTTATCCCCAATAGTATTCAGCTTGCCTGTAAGTTGGGGAATGTCCTTGTTCATTAATGTTTGCAGCTGTCCACTGGTCACTGCTAAGTTGGCTGTCAGAGTCTGTACATTATGCAGAGTGGTGGGGATGGCCGGATCTGCCAATACCGTATTTAAAGATCCGAGTATAGAGTCCAGCTTAGGCAGCATCTTTTCCAGTTGCGGCATCATGGCGGCAACTTTTTCCATCATTCCGTTGTTGAGCGTACCGGGAATTGTATCTCCTATCTGGTATTTCTCGCGGGGATTGTTGGCAAGGAGCAGGTTCATTTTGACGCCGCCCAGCATTTCTGCTGCCAGTTCCGCCGTACTGCCTTTGGGAATACGCAAGTCGGTGTTGACATCTATTTCGGCAATTACCTTTCCGGGCTGGCTGTAATCATAGTACAGGTCGCGTACGATGCCTACACGAAAACCGTCGGCAAAGACAGGACTAGACTTGGTAAGTCCGTTGACATTCTGAAATTTGACATAGAAATAACTGGAAGGCTTAAACATATTGATACCTTTCAGGTAATTGATACCATATACTAATATACAGAGAGCAGCTATTCCTGCAATTCCTATTCTGACTTCTTTGGTAATATACTTCATGATGTATTCTATTTATTTCTTTTTGTTTTTAAATTCGTTGATGGCAGCGTTTACATTCATTTTCTTGCCGTTTTTAAAGGCTATGATGAAAGCGTCTTTAAACTGTGCCGTAATAGAGCGTTTGGTACGCAGCACCTTATTATAATCGGAAGATGCGCCATACGTATATTTGTACAGGCCGCCTTCTTGGTAATAATCCACATTTTTCAGTCCCTTTAGCCTCTTGTCGTTCTTGGCCAGCGGACGGGAGGATGTGAGTATCTGTATCTTAAACACAGGGCCACTGTCTTCTGTTTGTGCGGCAACGGTTTTTTCTTCTGTTTTCGGTGTTGTGTCGGCAGGCGGAGCGGTTTCTTTTTCCTCTTCCGGTTGCGGTATGTCTTCCGGCAGAATGGTCTGGCTGCTTCCGTTCAATCGTATCTCCTGCTCACGCTTATAGGTGAGGAAGGCACGGAAAATTCCGTTGGCAAGAGTGGCGGTTCCGGACTCCGTGTTTAGGTAGCGTTCCTCTTCAGGGGTAGATATAAAGCCTAACTCAACCAGAATGCTTGGCATGGCGCTGGCTTTCAGAACCAGAAACCCCGCTTGGTGTACGCCCCGGTCTACCCGTCGGCAGGTATTGCGGAAGTGTTTCTGCACGAGCGAGGCCAAATGTACGCTTTGCGACATATACTTGTCCTGCATGAACTCGAAGATGATATAAGATTCGGCGGAATTGGGGTTGAACCCTGCATAGCGTGTCTTATAATCGCTTTCATAAAGAATAACCGAGTTCTCCCGTTTGGCCACTTCGAGGTTGGCATCCGATTTGGCAAGGCCTAACGTCCAAGTGGACGCACCCTTGGCTGTGCGGTTTTTGGCAAGCGCATTGGTATGGATTGAGATAAAAAGGTCGGCTTTGGCGTCGTTGGCAATCTCCGCACGCCGGTTCAGCGGGATAAAGACATCTCGTGTACGGGTATAGACAACCTTTACGTCCGGACAATTCTTTTGTATCTGTTTGCCGAGTTTGAGTGCAACATTCAGGTTGATATTCTTTTCTTTGGAAATCTTGCCGATGGCGCCGGGGTCGTGTCCCCCGTGTCCGGCATCGATAACGACAACAAAATCCTTCGCTTCAGCACTGCCGCTACAAAAAGGAGAAGTGAGCAGCCCCAAGCAAATACCTATATATAATATGTATCGTTTATATAGTTTCATATAAAAATCGTTGCAAAGATAATGCAAAGGTCTTTTTCAATTGGCAAAGGTAGTGTAATTTTATAGAAAACTTACACTTTGCTTTCAAGTTTTGTTTGTAACGGTTTCTTTTTCTATGGTCTTAAAGTCGGCTTTCCATGTATTTGTTATCTGCGCTTATAGTTTTACTCCCTTTCTTTACTAATATCTTTTCTTTCCACAGGTGTGTTCTTTTCATACAACAGCTGTTGTATGAAAAGAACACATCCGTAGAAAGGATAAATAGTAGTATACATCTATATACTTGCCGGACAGACGGTAAAAAGAATGTAGCGGATATGACTAAAAGAAATCCTCAGATGCGTTTTTATTGATAATATCCGTAACTTTGCACGCAAATATTAATTGGTAGATACTGGTATGCTTCTTCGTTTTATAAAGAATTGGACATTGCCTTTGGCAATGCTTGCCGGTACTTTGGGATATTTCTTCTTGGCGAGAATCCCTTTGTTTGCACCGGCCAAACCCTGTTTGAACGGGTTGATAGCCCTCCTTACTCCGGCTCTGATTTTTGCACAGCTGCTTCTGACTTTTTGTAAGGTAGAGGTGCGCGAATTGAAGCCGAAAGCGTGGCACGGTTGGTTGTTGCTGTTTCAGGCGGTTGCGTGTCTGGTGGTTGCGGCCTTGCTGATATGCTGTCCGATGGAGGAGATGTATCGGGAAGTTTTTGAGGGGGCTATGGTATGCCTTATCTGTCCTACTGCTACTGCGGCTGCGGTCATTACGGGTAAGTTGGGCGGAAGTGCGGCAAGCCTGACTACTTATACGCTATTGTCCAATTTGTTGGCGGCGATGGCCGTGCCTTTGGTATTCCCTTTGGTGGAACCTCATGCTGACATCACTTTTTTTGCAGCGTTCCTGAAGATATTGAGCAAAGTGTTTCCGCTGTTGCTGCTGCCATTTTTTCTGGCTTGTGCCCTGCGTGCTTTTGCACCTCGCATACACCGTTTTCTGTTGGATTTTCATGACGCTGCCTTCTACTTGTGGGCAGTGGCGCTTGCCATCGTGTCCGGACAGACGGTACGTTCATTGGTGAATAGCGATGCGCCGGTGTTTGTGGAAGTTCTGATTGCTTTGGCGGGCTTGGCGACCTGCTGCATCCAGTTCTATTTAGGCAAGAGAATTGGCGGGCATTACAAAGAACGAATCAGTGGCGGACAGGCATTGGGACAGAAAAATACGGTGCTCGCCATTTGGATGGCTTATACTTATCTGAATCCGCTTTCTTCGGTGGGACCGGGATCGTATGTGCTGTGGCAGAATATTATCAATAGCTATCAGTTGTGGAAAAAGAGAAAGAATGAAATGAAAGATTAAATATAATATATTGATATTTAATCATTTGTGTTTATTGTGTGTGGCCTCATTCATTTTTTAAGTGCTAAAACGTATATTTGTTTTTCTGAACCATTATTAAATACTTCTCCCGTGAAATCTCCAAATTTGTGGATAATATTAAATCCGGCTTGTTTGAAATATGAATCTAACTCTTGGGGGAAGAACAATCTCATATCCATATTTTGGATTGAATGAAACTTGTTGTCAATAAAATAGTGCCATTTTATGCGATTAATTTGAGCTGCATTTTCATAGTGCATACTTTGCTTTATCAATACTTTTCTTCCGTCATTAGTCGTATATTCGGCAATAACCAGCTGCCCCTTTTCATTTTCGGCAATATATCGAATATTAGGATTGAAACAATCCAACAAAAACAGACCTTTTTCTTTAAGGTGATTTCGTACGACTTTTAATACTTCAAATAAGTCCTCGTTTTTATATAGATGGTGAATAGAGTTAAATGGAAGAAAAATGAGGTCGAATTTTTCTTGTAAAGTCAATGTTCTAATGTCTGCTTCAATGAAATTAATCTTTAATCCGGCTTGAGAGGCTTTTTTCTTTGCACATTCAAGCATTGATTTCGTGTAATCAACTCCACTGATATTATATCCATCTTTGGCTATTGGAATAGTTAGTCTGCCTGTTCCACAACAGAGCTCAAGTATTTTTGCATTTTTGTTTTGAGGCAACCATTTTCTGTAAAACTCCAAATCAGACAAGGCAGTGTTTAATCCATCATAAATATCTGCATCATAAACCAAGTCACCAACTTTATAATCTGTTTTCATTATATTTTCTAAGGTTATTATATGTATGCATTATATTTATCTGCAAAGAATGATTTTCCTTTCTCTGTGTAATACTTTATGAAATCGCCTTTATGAGCGGTGTATGCATCCCGGTCATGTTCATATTGTTTCCACAAGCTGAGTTTGAGTTGTTCATATTCTTTGGCAACAGAAGGATTCTCTAAAAGATAATCCCTAAAGTATAATTCATCATTATCTCCAATATATCGTAGATGTAGGTGAAAGGTCCGTTCTGCAAAACCTTCTAATGTATAACCTTTATTGAAGTCAATTCGGTTGCTGCTTTCTGCCATACAAGTATAACTGCATTTTTCGATTGCATTTTTGTAATCTGCAAGCTCCTTTTCTTTGTACGTTTCCACAAGTATGTCTATGGTAGGCTTTGCCCATATGTCTTTGATGGCAGTGCTTCCTATATGGCTGATACGGTGAATGTAGGATAATTCCTTTTCTAACAGTTCTTTTTCTTCTTTATACCAACTTATCCAAGTGCTTTGGTGAGGAGTGAGAATGATAGGGAACAATTGCCACAGTTCTTCTAAAGATAAACCTGCCAATTCTTTTTGTTTCATGTTTATTCTTTTATTATTGTAATTTACAAAATAAAGATTACCTATGTGCTTTATTGGAACTGCAAAGATAATCTTTTCATTTCTAATTTGTTGGTTTTGGAAACCAAGTTGTTGATCCTCTGCTTTATTTTCGTATTTTTGCATTTAAATAGGAATACAATGGATATAAGTCAGAACTATATAGAAGCTGTAAAAGCCATAAAGGAAGCTATTTTACGTAGTCAGTATCGTGCCGCTGCATCAGTGAATAAAGAACAGCTCTCTTTGTATTATGGTATTGGGAGGTATGTTTCGGAAAACTCTCGTAGAGATTTTTGGGGTAAAGGTGCGATAGAGCAGATTTCTTCGATGCTGCAGAAAGAACTGCCGGGATTAAGAGGATTTTCAACTCGAAGTATTAAAAATATGCGGCAGTTTTATGAGGAATGGAAAGTCGTTTTAAATCAGCAGCCAATGGCTGCCGATTTGAGGTTGGATGAAAAACTACTCCTTGTGGAAATTCGGCAGCCGTTGGCTGCCGAATTTAACTGGACTGATTTTCTTTCAATCGGGTTCAGTCATCATATAGAAATTATTGCTAAAACTAAAACATTGGAAGCACGATTATTCTATATACATGAATGTGCCATTCGATATTGGAGCAAATATACTTTAAGGGATTATCTGAAAGCCGATCTATATCATCATCAGGGAGCATTGCCCAATAATTTTGCCCAAACATTACCCGATACAAAGCAGGCAATCAAAGCTATCTGCTCATTCAAAGATGAATATTTGCTGGATTTCATCAATGTGGAGGAACTGAACGAGCAGGAAGAAGATTTAGATGAAAAAATAGTAGAGAAGGCTATCGTTGCCAATGTAAAGAAGTTCATTATGACCTTTGGGCAGGATTTCAGTTTTATAGGCAATCAATACCGTATCGAGGTGGCAGGAGAGGAAATGTTTATTGACTTATTGTTCTTCAATCGGGAACTTAATTCTTTGGTCGCCGTAGAATTGAAGTCCGGAAAATTCCGAAGCTCCTATTTAGGACAACTGAACACTTACCTTTCTGCATTGGATTTATACGTGAGAAAGCCGCACGAGAATCCCTCTATCGGAATCATTCTTTGCCGGGAAATGAACCAAACCTTTGTGGAATTTGCGGTACGTGATTACAATAAGCTAATGGGTGTTGCTACTTATCGAGCTTCCGAAGAAATGCCGGAACGGCTTCGCAAGGCATTACCGGATATTGATGAATTGAAAAAGTTGTTATAGAAAATAAGTTTAGTTTGTTCTTTTGTCTATATATCCAAAACGAATTAAACTAACACTTTTATGGTTAGAGGGCATTTGTTACCTTTGCACATGAAGCCTACCACAAAGCGATTTCTTCGTTTTTTTGTTACTATTTTGTTACCCGCTGTTAGTAATAGGTGGGCTTTCCTTTTGATAATCAATATTGTATGCTGTTGTATATATAATATGTAGCAGAATATTATCAATAGCTATCAGTTGTGGAAAAAGAGAAAGAGAGAGTCCTGACTCCTTTTAGAAAGGAGAGGTACATTAAGATACTATTCATCATATCCCAGTTTCTTTTCATTATAGTCTGATGCGATATACGTGGGTCGTCCTTTGGTTTCTTTGAAGATACGTCCGATATATTCCCCGATAACACCCAATGAAAACAGCTGAATACCGCCTAAAAATAGGATGACAACGATTAAAGTGGGGAAACCGGCAGCTTGGTCACCGTAAATGATAGTCTTTATTAAAAAATAGATGGCATAGATAAAGCTGGAAATCGAACAGATGATGCCGCATACGGTAGCGATGCGCAAGGGGGCGGTAGAGGAAGAGGTTATTCCTTCGATTGCCAGATTCAGTAGTTTGAAGAAACTCCAAGATGAATGCCCTGCAAGGCGGTCGCCCCGGTCGAATTCTATGCTTTTCTTTTGATAGCCTATCCAGCAAAACAGTCCTTTGGTGTACCGTTCCTGTTCGCGCAGGCGTCTTAGTGTCAATACGCAGCGGCGGTCGAGCAAACGGAAGTCGCCTACATTTGGCAGAATATCTATCCGGCTCATGTTCTGCAGAATTTTGTAGAAGGCGAGTGACAGCCGACGGCGCACCCAGCTTTCCTCTCCGCGGTTGCGGCGTTTGGCATAGATGTCGTCATACCCTTCTTCCCAGTATTGCAGCATCCGGTCTACAAGTTCGGGGGGATCTTGCAAATCGGCGTCCATTACTACACAGCAATCGCCGGTTGTATAGTCAAAACCTGCCAGCATGGCTATCTCTTTGCCGAAGTTGCGTGAAAGGTTTACGAAGTTCACCCTGCTGTCCGTCTGCCTGAGTTGGCGGATAACATCCAGCGTCCTGTCACTGCTGCCGTCGTTTATAAATAAGATTTCCCACTTGTAGGTGTCGTTGCGCTTGACAAGTTCTATCAAGCGTTGATACAAGGTGGGGAGCATGGCTTCTTCATTATAGACCGGGATCAGTAGGGTTACTTTCTTCATTTCATAAATATGTATGATAAATACTTCGCAAATATATTACTTTTAAAGAAGTTTTGAACAATATTACCTTGAAAACATCAGCTGTGCCGTTTGAAAACAAAACGTACCAATAAAAAGTTGACCGGAATGGCGATGACGAATACGGGAACAGGGGCGAAGGGTTTCGGCAGTCCCAACCAAAGAAATATATTCAGTAGCCCGATGTGTAGCAGGTAGTTGAATAAATGTGCTCCGCCAAAACCGAAAGCCTTTCCCCATGACGGTTTTTTACCGAATGTAAAGTAGGCGGTAAGGTAGAAATTGGCGATGAAGCTGAGTGCATAACCGAGGGTGTAGGCTATGTTGACATTGATGAGCCTTTGAAGCAGGAGGTATATGCCGTAGTGCAAGGCGGTTGCAAAAACTCCTACCAAGATAAAACGTACGAATTCGGGGACTCTTTTTAATTGCTTCATTTTAGGTTGACACTATCATTGGGACGGCAAAGTTAGGTATTGTAATAGAATAATTCGTATTTTTGCAGCGTGAAAATGTAAAAACAGAAATATATGTCAGACAGAAAGATAGCGTTCTGGTTCATTGCACTGTTAAGCGTGCTTGTGTTGGTTCCCTTTTTAGGAGAAACCATATTCTATTCAAAAGGCGAACCGCGTGAAGCGATAGTTGCGTATACCATGCTGGAAAGCGGCAACTGGATACTTCCAACGAATTACGGGGTGGAAATCGCTTATAAGCCTCCTTTCCTCTATTGGTCAATAGCTGTTATATCGTCAATTCTGGGAGGTGTGTCGGAATTTTCGGCGCGTATGCCGTCGGCGCTTGCTTTTCTGGCTATGCAATTGGTGTTCTTCGGCTTCGTTGCCAAGCGGAAAGACGTAAAAACGGCACTCCTCACTTCCATTCTTCTTCTGTCTTCTTTTGAGGTGCATCGCGCGGCGGTGGCTTGCAGGCTGGATATGTTGCAGGTTTCTCTTATTGTGATATCACTGTGCCTGCTTTTTCGGTGGGACGAGAAGAATTGCAAGGGAGTTCCCTGGCTGGCAGTCCTGCTGATGGCATGCGCTACATTGACGAAGGGACCGGTCGGATCCATATTCCCTTGTCTGTGCATCGGTATCTATCAGCTGTTGCGTGGGCGGAAGTTTGGAAAGACGTTCTTTTCTCTGTTGGGCGTCGGACTATTGTCTCTCATACCTTTGGGTGTCTGGTTCTGGGCAGCCTATCAGCAGGGAGGAGAGGCGTTCGTTAATTTGATGTTGGAAGAGAATACCGGACGCTTTTTCCGGAAAATGTCTTATGAGTCACATGAAAATCCGATATGGTATAACTTCCTGACCCTTATTTGGGGATGGATACCGTGGACGTTGGTTTTGATTATTTCCCTTTTCGGACTGAAATGGAAAGAAATACATATCTTGCCGGCAGGGAGTTCTGTAAGTGAACGCTTAAAGAAAGCATGGGGTAAATTCCGTTCTCAATCACCGTTGCAGCTTTTTACGTGGGTGGTGGTGCTGACGATATTCATCTTTTATTGTATCCCCAAAAGCAAGCGCAGTGTATATTTATTGCCAATCTACCCCTTCATGGGAATGCTGATTGCCGAATACTTGTTGGCATTGGTGCAGCGGGGTGCAAAAGTCTTTAAGATTTCCGCATGGATTTTTGCTTCATTGGCTGTACTGCTTACGGTTACTTTCTTTGCCGTGCGTCTGGGCATGGTTCCTGACAGTGTTTGGGGAACGGGCAGACACGTTGCCGAGAATATAGCGTTTATGAATGCATTGCAGGCTGTGCCGCTGTCATTTTCAAAGTGGCTGATTGTTTTCCTACCGTTGCTGGCTGCAATCTGCCTGTTGTATACACTGATGAAATGTGCAGACGCACGCCCTCTTTTGTATGGTGTGGCAGGATGTATGTTGTGCATTTTTGTGTCATTGGATGCCGTGTACCAGCCTACTGTTTTGGCTGTGAAATCTGATAAGCCTTTGGCGGCCCGCCTCAATGAACTGGAGCCGCAAGGCACGGTGTATTCATATGGGGAAAATGTGAAATTCTACGGGATGAATTATTATTTAGGCGATCGTGTACGCATCTTTAATCTGTTCCAACCCGACGCCGGATATGTTTTGGTCATAGATAGCCGGCAAGAGGAATTCTTGCGGGAAAATAAGGATATATACCGGGTGGAGGAAGTCTATCGCACTCCATTGCGTAGCGGTGAGATGCGTCAGAAAGTTACGGTTTATAAATTCAACAAGAAATAAGATGCTGCCTGTAGAGTTGATTGATAAATATTATCCGGAGGAGAACGAACTGAAGCATATACTTCTGACTCATAGCCGTTCGGTTGCCGATAAGGCCTTGTGGATTGCCGACAATCACCCGGAACTGTCTTTGGATAGGGATTTTCTGTACGAAGCGTCTATGCTGCATGATATAGGTATATTCCTGACGGATGCCGATGGCATTTATTGCTTCGGAGATAAGCCTTACATCTGTCATGGCTATTTAGGGGCGGATTTGGTACGTTCGGAGGGGTATCCGCGTCATGCTCTGGTTTGTGAAAGGCACACCGGAGCCGGCCTTTCCCTGGAAGATATTGTTGCGCAGAGTTTGCCTGTTCCCCATAGGGATATGCTTCCGGTTAGTATGGAGGAGCAAGTTGTTTGTTTTGCCGACAAGTTTTACTCCAAGACGCATTTGGACCGGGAAAAAAGTGTAGATAAGGCACGGAAAAGCTTGCAACGTTATGGTGAAGCCGGTCTGCAACGCTTTGATCATTGGTGCGAACTGTTCCTGTAAGCAATCTAAATTTCTTTAAAAAGGGAGATTATCCGTATAAATTACGTACTTTTGCCCTTTCAAGCGTAAACTATTAGTTAATGACGCCATTGAAAGCAAATACATTCATATCATTCATACTACTATTTGTCTTACTCCTTCTTTCCGGTGAGGCTGCTTCGCAACGTCGTCGGCGAGGTTTTGTACCGCCCGAAAGACAGAAAGTGGACTCTTTGCAAGGGGATTCTCTGCAAATGGATACATTGGCTGTTCCTATCAAGAAGAAACAGCCTTTGGATGCTCCCGTCACCTATGAGGCAAATGACTCTATCGTATTTGCGCAGGGCGGATATGCGCATTTGTACGGACAGGGAAAGGTGAACTATCAGCAGATAGAACTGGCGGCTGACGTTATCACCATGAATATGGATAGCAGTACGGTATATGCCCATGGAGTGGAAGATACTTTAGGCGTGAAGAAGGGAACTCCGGTATTCAAGGATGGGGAAACTCCGTATGAAACAAATACCATCCGTTATAATTTCAAAAGTAAAAAGGGGGTTATCAGTAATGTAGTCAGCCAACAAGGAGAAGGCTACGTAACCGGAAACAACGCGAAGAAGGGGGCAAACGATGAGCTGTACATGAAAAGCGGCAGGTATACCACCTGTGACCATCATGAACATCCCCACTTTTATATGCAGATGACCTACGCCAAAGTGCGCCCAAAGAAGAATATCGTAACGGGACCTGCCTATCTGGTGGTTGAAGACGTCCCTTTGCCGCTTGCCGTGCCGTTTTTCTTTTTTCCGTTCTCGAGTAGCTATTCGTCCGGTTTTCTTATGCCTACGTATATGGACGACTCCAGTCGCGGTTTTGGCTTGACAGACGGTGGGTATTATTTTGCTATCAGTGATAAGATGGACTTAAAACTGAGGGCTGATATCTTTACGAAAGGCTCGTGGGCTTTGAATGCCGAGTCTAATTATATCAAACGCTACAAGTATTCCGGTTTGCTTCAGGCAAGCTATCAGGTAACCAAGACCGGAGACAAAGGGTTGCCGGATTATTCTGTGGCTAAGGACTTCAAGATTGTTTGGTCTCACAGACAGGACGCGAAAGCTAATCCGAACCAAACTTTTTCTGCCAGTGTGAATTTCGCAACCAGTAGTTATGAGCGTACTAACATCGGAAATATGTACAACTCGAATGCGATGTCGCAGAATACGAAGACTTCAAGTATCAGTTACTCCCGCTATTTTTTCGACAGGAAACTGACGATTGCGGCAACCACCAATATCGCGCAGACCATGAGAGACTCTTCGGTCAATGTTACTTTGCCCGATTTGAATATTTCTTTATCCACTCTCTATCCTTTCAAGCGCAAGAAAGCGGCAGGTGAAGAAAGATGGTATGAAAAGATTTCAGTACGGTATACAGGCCGTCTGACTAATAGTATCCAGACAAAAGACAACCTTCTGTTTAAATCCAATCTGATAAAGGATTGGAAGAATGGTATGAAGCATGAGATACCGGTCAGCGCTACTTTTACCTTGTTCAAATACTTTAATGTAACGCCTTCCGTCAGCTATACGGAGCGCTGGTATACGCGTAAGGTGATGAAGGATTGGGATCCCAATTTAGGGACGAGCGGTGCGGAAGTTGCTACCGATACGATTTACGGATTTCATCGTGTATATAATTACAATGCCAGTCTGGGTATCAATACGAAGATATATGGTATGTACAATCCCATATTTTTTCCTAAGAAGAAGATACAGATTCGTCATGTCATAACTCCCTCTGTGAGTATAAGCGCGGCTCCGGACTTTGGTTCTTCCCGTTACGGCTATTACGATTCTTACATCAAGAATTATGCAGACGGCAGACGTGACACGATTACGTATTCTCCCTATTCGGGACAAGCGTTTGACGTGCCGGGAAGGGGTAAACAGGGAAATATAACCTTCAGTATTTCCAATAACTTGGAAATGAAATATTATAACAGCAAGAAGGACACTGTGAAGAAGGTCAGTCTGATTGATGAGTTGGGTGCTAATATCAGTTATAATATGGCTGCTGCAACACGCCCATGGAGCGATCTTGACTTGAATTTGCGTTTGAAGCTAAGCAAGAATTATACATTCAGTATGAGTTCTTCTTTCAAAACATACGGTTATAAGTTCGACAAGAATGGCAATGTAGTGGATAATGACCGTACGGAGTGGTCTTATGGACGTTTCGGTATTTTTCAAGGTTACGGGTCTTCCTTTAGTTACACCTTTAACAACGATACGTGGAAAAAGTGGAAAGAGAAGCTGAGTGGAAACAAGGATACTGATAAGGAGAAAAAAGATGAAGCGGATTCAGAAGAGGGAGACGTTGCGGAAGCAAGTGCTGATGAGTCCGGTGTTCCTAAGAAGAAAGTAGAAAAAGCGGCAGTTGATGCCGACGGATATCAGGTATTCAAAATGCCGTGGTCTTTGAACTTCAATTATAGCTTTAATATTTCAGAAGACCGCAGCAAGCCTATTAATAGGGAGAAAATGCGTTATCCGTACCGTTATACTCATAATCTGAGTGCTTCCGGTAATATAAAGTTATCTAATAAATGGGCGGTCAGCTTTAACTCCGGTTACGACTTTGAAGCAAAGAAAATAGTACAGACCACCTTTAATATAACACGTGACCTCCATTGCTTCAGTATGTCAGCCAGTTTATCCCCGTTCGGACAATGGAAATACTATAATTTTACTATCCGTGCCAATGCAAGTATCTTGCAAGACCTGAAATGGGAGCAGAGAAGCCAGACGCAAAGTAATATTCAGTGGTACTAATCATAATTTAGGTACGGATTTACTTTATTCTTTTTCCGTGAAATCCGTGTAATCCGTGCCTAAAAAAACATCAAGTACATTTTGACGCCCCCATTTATATCAGTATCGCTTTACCATTTAATCTCTTCCTGCCTGTGTGCTTTCAAGTATTCGTTGGTCTTACTGAAATGTTTGTTCCCGAAGAAGCCGTTATAGGCAGAGAGGGGAGAAGGATGTGCAGATGTTAATACTAAGTGTTTGTTACGATCTATAAAAGCGCCTTTTCGTTGTGCATAGGCTCCCCATAGTATAAAGACCAAATGTTCACGCTCTTCGGCAAGGATGCGGATGGCGGCATCTGTAAATGTTTCCCAACCGCGGTTTTGGTGGGAACCGGCTTGATGGGCACGCACTGTAAGGGTGGCGTTGAGTAATAATACGCCTTGCTCCGCCCAACGGGTTAAATTGCCGGTAGATGGTGCATCTGTACCGATGTCGGCTTTGATTTCTTTGAAGATGTTGATTAGGGAAGGAGGGAAAGGTACACCGTCATTTACAGAAAAACAAAGTCCGTGTGCTTGTCCCGGTCCGTGATACGGGTCTTGACCGATAATCACAACTTTTACTTTATCAAAAGGGCATAGGTTGAAAGCATTGAATATCAATTTTCCCGGTGGGTATATGGTGCATTTGCCATATTCCTCACGTACGAAATTCGTTAATGTATAAAAGTAATCTTTTTCAAACTCAGGCTGTAAACGCGTTTTCCAGCTATCTTCTATCTGAACATTCATAATTGCAGGCATTAGTAGTTTAGGACGCTAAGATACAAATATTTCATCATAGAGCATACAGAGTCCCGTAGAGTTTTTTATTTCGCTTTAAAACTCTACGGGACTCTGTGTATTTGCGACTATAATCAGATTAAATGTATGTCGTGTGCTTTGCATTCCCGGCGCATATCTTCGGGCCAGATGCTGGCTTGTATCTCTCCGATATGTGCTTTACGCAGATAGAACATACATAGTCGGGATTGTCCGATGCCGCCACCGATAGAAAGCGGGAGGGCATCTCCCATTAAGCGTTTGTGGAAGTAAAGTTCCAGACGTTTTTCTTCTCCTTCCTGTTTGAGTTGGCGTTGGAGTGCCTCCTTATCAACGCGAATACCCATTGAGGATAGTTCTACACTGCGTTGCAGAACATCGTCCCAGAGTAATAAATCGCCGTTCAGTCCGGGCAGGCTGTTTAATCCGGGAGTGGTGTAGTCGTCGTAGTCCGGTGCACGTCCGTCATGCTTCTTGCCATCGCCCAGTTTGCAACCGATACCTATGATAAACACGGCACCGAACTTTTTAGCAATAGCATGCTCACGGCATTTTGGCTCTAAGTTGGGATACAATTGACGTAGTTCTTCCGCATGGATGAAATGTAATTTCTGTGGCAAACAGGGTTTGATTTGCGGATACATTTCATATACCATATATTCTGTACGAACCATTGCTGCATAAATACGGGTGACAATTTCTTTCAAGAAATCGATATTGCGGTCTTGGTCAGTGATAACACGTTCCCAGTCCCATTGGTCTACATATAAGGAATGCAGGTTACCTAATTCCTCGTCTGCTCGGATAGCATTCATGTCAGTGTAAATGCCGTATCCCGGTTCTATATGATACTCGGCAAGTGTCAATCGTTTCCATTTGGCAAGCGAATGTACCACTTCCGCCTGCGCATCGCCCAAATCTTTGATGGGAAAAGATACTGCCCGTTCCACACCGTTGAGGTCATCGTTGATACCCATGCCTTTCAATACAAAGAGCGGGGCGGTGACACGACGCAGGCGAAGTTCGGAAGAGAGGTTCAACTGGAAGAACTCTTTAATCTGTTTAATACCTAATTCCGTTTGTTTTAAGTCCAATAAAGGTTTATATCCTTCAGGTTTTATCAGGTAGCTCATAGGTTTAATGTCTATAACTTCTATTAATTTGTCCGGCAAAGATAGGAATAATATTAATACTTGCTTCTATTTTGAGTGAAAAAAGAACAAAATGTTTGTATTTGTTCCTTAGGTGCTCTCAAAATAATAGCAAGAATGTTTTAAGCAAACAGATAGAAAAAACAGGTGAAGATTAGGAATATGCGAAGATTTTTTCTACTTTTGCATCCGAATTAAGGCTCCGTAGCTTAGTGAATAGAGCGTCAGATTCCGGTTCTGAAGGTCGTGCGTTTGAATCGCACCGGGGTCACTAAATGGAAACTCCCTTTGCAAACTTGATTGCAAAGGGAGTTCGTTTATTATAATAAGTCTGGTTTAGAAGTAGAATGTCATATTCAAAGCGCCGCCAAGGCTTTCTGTTCCGATATGGAAACCTCTGTCGCCCGGGCTTGTGATATCTGTTCTTTCCTCAATAGCTCCAAGTGATACATTGTAGCCTTCGCTTTTTGTATAAGACTGGGATCCGAACTCATAGTAGGCAGTGATATTAACTTCAGCACCTAAAGAGATTTTGGGAGCTACAAACCATTCTACACCGATGCTACCGGTCAAGCCGGTATAAAAGTTGCCATTACTTTTGACTTCTGTCGGACGGTATCCGTTTTGGTATGAGAATATTGTTGTAGGGGTCTGATTGACAGCTGTCATCTCATTACCATATTCATACGTTGTTTTTTGTGATTGAACGGCAAATAGGATGCCGGCTCCAAATACTCCTTGTACCCTTCGCGAACCTTTGCGATATTCTATGCCTAAGTTAAGACTCATTCCGTTGTTGTTTGTGCGGCATGCGTCAATTACCTTGTCCTCACTTAATGGGTTGTCCATAACGGCTTTGTCATCCGTGGTGTAATATCGGTCTTTGTCCGAACCGAACATGAAACCTACGTTTGCACGTAAACCGATATTGTCAGTCAGCATATATTTGGCCAAAATGGATACATCCGGTATTAAGCCGAATTTCTCATTGTCTTTGGTGAAAGGAGTACCTCCACCGAAAATCTCATCGTCATTTCCACCAATATGCTTCAATAAAGGTATTACATTAACACCGACAGCCCAGTCTCCTTCTTCCGGAAGATACTGCTTGGCAGTCTTTCCTTGTGCATTTGCTCCCATTAATGGCAGCAAAGCAATTATTATAATTGATACTATTTTCTTCATATGTTTATCACTGCTTTATTTGAAAGTATCTACGTTGTACCAAGTATATTTATTGTATACATCTTCGTTTTCAGCATTATCAAACGGATTGAATACCATCTTAACCGAAACAACGGGAGCACTGATTGGAGTAAAGTTATACCAACCGGATATACCTTCAAGTGTATTGTAAAAATCGGAATCTACTTGATTGTATGTTCCTTTGCCAATAATTACACCGGAAGTTCCGTTGTAGTAATTGAAGCTGTTAGCTGTGTATGGGGCTACCTTAGTAGTAATCAAGACATCACTCCATGTTGTTTCCTTTGACGGGATGCTGAAGATTGCGTATCCATTATTGTTTGTAGTGGCTCCATAGAGTCTGATGTCATCGTTGCCATCACCGTCTTCATCACTGTCATAAGAAACCTCAATTACAACGTCAATGTCGGAAGTGAGTTTGAAGATAGGGGTATGGTCATTTATTCCGTTTGATTCGTAACTGTTTTCTCCTACCTTAACTTGTAATTCTACGGTTTCCGGATAGCCCACCTCTGAATTGCGTGGTGTAAAGCCACATAAAACATCTTTTAATACGATGTCATAAGGATGAACTGTTTCTGTGAAATTAGCCTTGAAGATAACTTCTTGTGCTTCAAAAACAGGTTTTTCATTTTCCCATGATACCAGCATATTACGTTTTCCTACATAAGGCTTGGTTTGAACAGTTACCGCTGTACCTTCGGCTCTGTCTATTGCCGGAACTTCTACCTCGTACTGACCGCTTTCGTCTGTCAATGCTATATAGGTGGTATACCCTGTCGCTTGCCCTTTAGGATCTAATGATGAATTTGCAATTTTTACAAATACAGTGTCCTTAGCGTAAGGTTTAATTATTTCTGTGAATTTACCATTCTGGTAGGACTGTCCCTCATTAAAAGTAATGATACCTTTAATTTTTGCTTTACCTTTGATGTCATTGGCTGACAAGGATGTTTGATCCTCTGAACAGGAGGAAACCGCTACTGCTGTAATAGCAACGGCAATGAATAATTTGAATTTGTTTAGCATGTTCATAATTTAGAATGTTGAATTAATTAATAAAAATTGATGGCGCAAATGTATACGTATTTTATATTATAGCCAAATAAAATCTAAATTATTTTAATGCAAGTTTCTTTTATAAAAAATTAAATATACAAAGTATTATATTTTGTACAATGCAATATTATTGCCGGCTTTGATAAAAGCTGACAAGATAGAAAGCGGGTAGAGTCTGTTTAAAGAAGATATGGTAATTCCCGGTGGAGTGTCTCCCAGTTATTGCAGAAAGCCTGCATGGAAGGAAATAATAGATTGGCGCCTGCATCCAATAACACTTGTCCGTCCAGCGGACCGGTATTGACAGCAACTGTAAATATTCCCGCTGCCGCCCCGGCTTGTACACCGATAGGGGCATTTTCTACGACGATAGCTTCATTGGCCTTGACTCCGGCTTTCTCCAATCCCATAAGATAAGGTTCAGGATTGGGTTTACCGTATTTCACATCAAAAGCAGTTACCATATGTTCACGCCGGAACATACCGGGAAAGTTATGGGCGAGACGGTTTAACAGAGAACGCTGACCGGAACCGGTAACCAATACGGGAGTTAATCCTGCCGCTTTTACCTTCTGTAATATTTCCCAAGAGCCGGGCATACGTTCGGGTTCGGGATGCTTGTTGAACTCCGTGCTCTTCTCGGCATAGATACTCTCTATCATTTCGGGAGTGGCATCCTTGCCGTATTGACGTTGATATACAAGATTGATTGTAGCAGCTCCGGTGCGTCCTTCGTGCATATAAGCCTCTTCACGACTTAGATGCAATCCGTGTCGCTCCATCACCTTATGCCAGGCATCGGCATGGTAGGGCATGGAATTGAATAGTACACCGTCCATGTCAAAAAGGACAGCTTTCAGTTGGATATTGGAGTGCCCGTGCTCTTGTAAATAGCGGGCGATTGATTCTTCAAACACTTGGTAAATTGAGAATTAAGAATTGAAAATTAAAAAAACAGAGGATGGATAAATTAAGAGTTGAGAATAAAGAAACAGCTTCTTGATATTGCGCATGACAATTCGTGCGCAGCTATTTCTCAATTCCCAACTCTCAAATTTCAATTTATTACAGTCTTGCCTGAATAGCTTTGGATTCTTCTTCGTAACCCGGCTTGTTCAGTAAGGCAAACATATTCTTCTTGTAAGCCTCTACACCCGGTTGGTTGAATGGATTGACACCCAAGAGGTAACCGCTGATACCGCATGCCTTTTCAAAGAAATAGAGCAATCCGCCGATACTTTCTTCGTTCAGTGCAGGGATAACGATACGCATATTGGGTACGCCACCGTCTACGTGAGCCAGCTGTGTGCCAAGTTCTGCCATTTTATTCACTTCGTCTACGTGCTTGCCGGCGAGGAAGTTCAGGCCGTCGAGGTTAGCTTCATCCGAAGGAACTTGCAGTGAATATTGGGTCTTTTCTACTGAAATGACAGTTTCATAAATGGTACGTTCACCCTCCTGAATCCATTGTCCCATAGAGTGCAGGTCGGTAGAGAAATCTACAGATGCAGGGAAGATACCCTTGTTCTCTTTACCTTCGGATTCACCGTAGAGTTGTTTCCACCATTCGCTTACGTAGTGCAGTTTGGGGTTGAAGTTTACGAGGATTTCAATCTTCTTGCCGTTCTTGTAAAGTTCGTTGCGGGTAGCTGCATAGATGGCTGCCGGGTTTTCTGCGAACGGAACATCCTTTCCGCAAGTTTTTTCCATGGCAGCTGCGCCGGCTACCAGCTTCTCGATGTCGAAGCCTGCAACTGCAATGGGCAGCAAACCTACCGGGGTGAGTACAGAGAAACGTCCGCCTACGTTGTCGGGAATAATGAAAGATTTGTAACCTTCATTGTCGGCTGTAACACGTGCAGCACCTTTCTTGGCGTCTGTAACGGCAACAATCACTTTCTTTGCCATGTCTTTGCCGCGTTGGTCTTCGCATTGCTTTTTCAGCAGGCGGAAAGCCAAAGCTGTTTCAGTAGTAGTTCCTGATTTGGAAATATTGATGACACCGAATTTCTTGTCTTTCAGATATTCGGTAAGTTCGTACAGATAATCTTCACCGATGTTGTGTCCTGCATACAGAATAACCGGACCGGCTTTCTTGTCTTGCAACCAAGTGAAACTGTTTGACAAAGCCTCGATTACGGCACGCGCACCGAGGTAGCTTCCGCCAATTCCGGCAACAATCACTACTTCACAGTTCTCACGTAGCACTTGCGCGGTAGCTTTCAGGTCTGCCAAATGCTCTTTTGTGATGGAAGAAGGAAGGTGCAGCCAGCCTAAAAAGTCATTACCTTTACCTGTGCCATTTTCCAATGCTTCTTGTGCAGCCTTAACTTGAGCTTCGTAGGCGAAAACGTTTTCTTTGGAAATGAATCCAAGAGTCTTTTCAATGTTCAAACTAATCATAATATTATAGGTTTTAAATTCTATATTTAGTTCTTTCTGTCCCTTTCCCCGTATTTACCGGAAAGAGTCAGTCAGTAACTTGATTTCAATCATCGGTGAGATGCGTTCGTATAAGATGTTGTACACAGCATCCAGTATCGGCATATTCACGTGATAATGCTTGTTGATTTCCTTGATACATTTGGTTCCGTAATAGCCTTCGGCTATCATTTCCATCTCTATCTGGGCGCTTTTTACGGAATATCCCTTGCCTATCATCGTACCGAACGTGCGGTTGCGGCTGAAGTTGGAGTATCCCGTTACCAGCATATCACCCAGATAAACAGAATCACTGATGTTTCTGTTCAGCGGATGTACGGTTTGCAGGAAGCGGTCCATCTCTTGGATGGCGTTGGACATGAGTACCGCCTGGAAATTGTCGCCATACTTCAAACCGCTGCAAATCCCTGCGGCAATGGCATATACGTTTTTGAGTACGGAACCGTATTCAATGCCGGCCACGTCGTTGCTGACGGAAGTCTTGATGAATGAACTTGCCAGACGACGGGAAAACTTGTCCGCCTTGTCTATATCGGGACAGGCTATCGTGAGATAAGAAAGCCGTTCGAGTGCGACCTCCTCCGCATGGCAGGGACCTGCCAGTACGGCAATGTTCTCCGCCGGTACACCGTATTCTTTCGTGAAGTATTCCGATACAATCACGTTATCATCGGGTACGATACCCTTGATGGCTGTGATAATGAGTTTATCCTTGATTTTTGTCTTCAGCTTCTTTAAGTGAGCTTTCAGATAAGGAGAAGGAGTCACAAAGATAAGCGTATCCGATTCCTTGACAACATCGTTGATGTTTGAGTTGAAATTGATACGCTTGGTATCAAACTTGACGCCCGTCAGGTAGGCAGGGTTATGACCGAGACGCTTAAAATCGGCAATGCGGTCATCGCGCCGCATATACCAATTTATAGTATCTTCTTGCGCCAATACCATTTTAGCAATGGCAGTGGCCCAGCTTCCTCCGCCCATAATGGCTATCTTACCGGGTAGTTTCATTTCTTAGATTTTCTCAACCCAACCTTCCACGTCTTTCACAGTCGGATTTGCCAGTTCTAATTTATATTTCTTGTTGATGCCGCAAATGTCCATATGCAACTTTTGCGGGTTTACATCTTTCATGTCGCTAACCAAGTTGTAGCCGGCCTTCTGGATAACTGCCACCCATTCTTCCGGAATGCCCAATTCCATAAATTTGGCAGGTGCATCTTTCGGAGTAACCTTTTCGGGGCGCATCTGCGGGAAGAACAATACTTCCTGAATAAATGCCTGTCCGGTCATCAGCATGGTCAGACGGTCGATGCCGATACCGATACCCGATGTGGGAGGCATACCGTATTGCAGCGCTTTCAGGAAATCCTGGTCGATAAACATGGCCTCGTCGTCACCCTTTTCACTCAGTTTCAACTGCTCTTTGAAGCGTTCTTCCTGGTCGATGGGGTCGTTCAGCTCACTGTATGCGTTGGCCAGCTCTTTGCCGTTTACCATCAGTTCGAAGCGTTCGGTCAGTCCCGGTTTGCTGCGGTGCATTTTGGTCAGCGGGCTCATTTCCACCGGATAGTCGGTGATGAAAGTAGGCTGTATGAATGTGCCTTCACAGAATTCGCCGAAGATTTCGTCTATCAGCTTGCCTTTGCCCATGGTGTCGTCAATCTCCATTTTCAGTTCGCGGCACACCTGGCGGATTTCTTCCTCGCTCTTGCCGTTGAGGTCGTAGCCGGTCTTTTCCTTGATGGCATCCAAGATGGGCAGACGGCGGTAAGGAGCCTTGAAGCTGATGGTCTTTCCGTCGATGGTAGTCTCTGTGCCGCCGTTTACCGCGATACAGATGCGTTCGAGGAGCTTCTCGGTGAATCCCATCATCCAATTGTAGTCCTTATATTGTACGTACAGCTCTACGCAAGTAAATTCCGGGTTGTGGTTTTTGTCCATACCCTCGTTGCGGAAGTTCTTTCCGATTTCGTATACACCCTCAAAACCGCCTACGATGAGTCTCTTCAGGTAAAGCTCGGTGGCGATGCGCAGGTAGAGATCCATGTCCAGTGAGTTGTGGTGGGTTGTGAAAGGGCGTGCGCTTGCACCGCCGGGGATGGATTGCAGTATCGGTGTTTCCACTTCCGTATAGCCGGCTTCGTCCAGTACGGCACGCATGGTCTTGATGATTGTGGCGCGCTTCTGGAACGTTTCTTTGACGCCGTCGTTCACGATGAGGTCTACGTAACGCTGGCGGTAACGCAGTTCCGGGTCGTCGAACGAGTCGTAAGCCACGCCATCCTTATATTTTACGATAGGAAGCGGCTTGATACTCTTGGCAAGCACGGTCAGCTTTTGGGCATGGATGCTGATTTCGCCCATTTGAGTGCGGAATACAAAGCCTTCGATGCCGATGAAGTCGCCTAAATCGAGCAAGCGTTTGAATACGGTATTATACATTTCCTTGTCTTCGCCCGGGCAGATGTCGTCGCGGGTGATATATACTTGGATACGGCCTTTAGAGTCCTGTAACTCGATAAAAGACGCTTTCCCCATAACACGGCGGCTCATGATGCGTCCGGCTACGGATACGTGACGCGGTTCGGCGTCATCTTGAAATTCTTTTTTGATATCGGTAGAGAAAGCGTTGGTTACATACTCTGCTGCGGGATAGGGTTCGATGCCCATCGCGCGAAGTTCATTCATGCTGTTGCGACGAATGATTTCTTGTTCACTTAGTTCTAATACGTTCATTTCGCTATAATTCACTCAATTTGGGGACAAAAATACGAAACATTTTTCAGAAAGCGAACCTTTAGGGGAATTTATTCACCGCAGGGACCGTGTACGCTGTGGCGGGCTGTTAAGTATTCATCGGGCAAGGTCTTGGAAAAAGATAGCTTCGGATAGGGAAGAAGATGGTCTGACTCCGCCGGAAAGCCTGTCTAAGATAGGGGATGAACTTTATCTTCAGTCTAAAGATGTGTATCTCCAGCTTAAAGATGCGTATCTCCAGCCTGAAGATGAGCATCTCCAACCTAAAGATAAAACTTAAAGTCGGGTTGAACCTTCCTTCATCCCTATACCTGATATTTTTCTGATAGGAGGAAGGGTGGCTCTTCTTTAAGATGAAGCGGGGGCGCTTGCTCACCTGACGAATTTTGAGTACCTTTGCACCCTCGAATAATAGGTAAAAAGTATGGCAGGACAAAAAACGCCCACAGCGTTGGGTACAGAGAATATTGGAAAACTATTGATGCAGTATGCCGTACCGGCAATTATTGCCATGACGGCGTCTTCCTTATATAATATGGTGGATAGTATTTTCATCGGCCACGGCGTGGGTACGATGGCTATTTCGGGGTTGGCGTTGACTTTTCCGTTGATGAACCTTGCGGCAGCTTTCGGGTCGCTGGTCGGTGTAGGAGCGTCTACACTGATTTCCGTCAAGCTGGGGCAGAAAGACTATGATACGGCTCAACGGGTGTTGGGCAATGTTTTCGTGCTGAATATCCTGCTGGGGGTGGCTTTTACGGTGGCTGTAATGGCATTCCTCGACCCTATTCTTTACTTCTTCGGCGGCAGTGACGAAACCGTGGGATATGCGCGCGACTATATGCAGATTATCCTTCTCGGCAATGCCGTTACGCATCTTTATTTGGGATTGAATGCGGTGCTGCGCTCTTCGGGACATCCGCAGAAGGCGATGTATGCCACTATCGCTACGGTAGTTATCAACACGATACTCGACCCGGTGTTTATCTATGGTTTTGGATGGGGCATTCGCGGGGCGGCTATTGCCACGATTGTGGCGCAGATTATATCCTTGATGTGGCAGCTCAAGATATTCAGTAACAAAGATGAACTGTTGCATTTTCATCGCGGCATCTTCCGGTTGAAGCGTAAGATTGTCTTTGATTCGCTGGCTATCGGTATGTCTCCGTTCTTGATGAATATGGCGGCCTGCTTCATCGTAATCCTTATCAATCAGGGATTGAAAAAGTATGGCGGCGATTTGGCTATCGGTGCGTTTGGTATTGTCAACCGGCTAGTATTCATTATTGTGATGATTGTGATGGGGTTGAATCAGGGAATGCAGCCCATTGCAGGCTATAATTTTGGCGCCAAACAATACGGACGTGTCACCAAGACACTGAAACTGACAATAATCTATGCAACGGGGGTCACGACTTTCGGCTTTATTGTAGGTATGCTGTTCTCCGATTTGGTGGTCAGTATCTTTACATCGGACGCCGAACTGATAGACCTTTCGGCAAAAGGGTTGCGCATTGTAGTGATGTTTTTCCCAATCATCGGCTTTCAAATGGTTACGGCCAACTTCTTCCAGAGCATAGGAATGGCGAGTAAGGCAATATTTCTTTCCCTTACCCGCCAGATGGTGGTGTTGCTCCCCTGTCTGATAATTCTGCCTCGTTTTTTCGGTGCGGCAGGCGTGTGGTACAGTATGCCGATTTCCGACTTGCTGGCCAGCCTGATAGCGGCGGCAATGCTGACGTGGCAGTTCCGAAAGTTTAAGGCACAGGCGCAGGGGGCTTGATGGCTTTGCGGCTACGTCAGTTGGGGAGTGGAACCATGGGCCTGCGTCCGTGATTCAGCTTTAATCCTAATTTGTAGGATTCAGGACCATGGAGATTCTTTATGTCCATCTCGCCAAGATTGACCAGAATACCGCGTGCCATAAGTCCGGCATCTTCGTTCGCTTTGCGCGGAAGATTTTCGGCTTTGTCTTTCAAGTCTGCCAGATGAACGCGGATGGCGGGTTGCATGGCTTTATCCAAAGACAGGCATTCCAATAAAGAATAACCGATTTTTCTGTCAGCCTCTTTATCCGGATTATTCAGGAGTTCGATTCCTTTGGCGGTTTCTCCCAGATAGGCGGCTGCGTAGGCGGCTTCGCAAGCTATGTAGGGGTCTGCATCATTCAGCAGGGCGAGCAGAGGGGCGGGGCAGCTTTTTAATTCTCCTTTGCTTCCCAGTTGCGCCAAGCCAACGGATGCCCAATAACGCATTTCGGGATATTGGCTGGATAATGCTTTCTCGAATATGGGGGCATCGCTTGCTGTGGCTGTGCCTGCCAGTTCTATGAGATTATACAGCTCGTCTAAAGGATATTTCTCTTTGCGCACTTTATCATATAATACCACATTCTCGCGGGAAGTAGGCATGAAGAAACCCAAGTCTTTGGTGGCACGGATATGGTTGGAGAGAGCTTTACGCATCTTTACCAGCACTTCTGCGTATTCAGGAGAATCGGACAGGTTGTGCAATTCACCCGGGTCCTTCTCAAGGTCGAACAGCATTTCGGCAGGATGAGCATTGAAGGTTTGCGCCCAGTCGGGGTTGGTGTTATGTCCGCCTAAGACCAGTTTGTCCCATGCTTTGTTGGACGGCATGCCCCATTGGTAGTAATTTCGCAAGGCAAACTGACGGTAAGGTATGTAGCTGCGGATGTATTTAAATCGCCCGTCGGTTGCGGCGCGTACCGGCATGAAGTGGTGCAGCTGATTGGCCGCTAATGCGAACTGAATTTCCCGCTTTTCATCGGAAGCGTACTTCCCGAATAAAGCCTTGCCTTGCATATGCTTGGGCGGTTTTATGCCTGCAAGGCTGAGTACGGTAGGACCTAAGTCTGTGAAGTTGATCAAGGAGTATTCTTTTCCGGATGCTTTCTTTCCTGCCAGATGTTTCCATTTGGGTGGAAAATAGGCTATCATGGGTACTTTCAAGCCGCTTTCGTATAAATAACCCTTACCGCGTGGAACACAACCTCCATGGTCGCTGAAGAAGAAGATTATTGTGTTATCGTCCAATCCTTTTTCCTTTAGGTCTTTCAGGAAGAATCCCAGCCATGTGTCCACATCTTGTACGGCTTCCAAATGGCCTGCATAGTCGGAACGTACTTCGGGCAGGTCGGGCACGTAAGAGGGCAGGGTGAGCAATTCGGGATAGATACCCTCTGTGGTGTAATCTCTTCGTCCGTCGGTGTGGAAAGTACGGATGCGTCCCATATGCGAGGTTACTGTATTGTATACGGCAAAGAAGGGCTGGTCTTCACCGCGTTTCGGACTGTTGTAAGAGGCTGTTGTTGTACATTCGTCCCAACAACTTTTGTTGTCTGTGGTGGAGTTGTAATGCGTTTTGCTGTTGTTGGTGCAGTAATATCCGGCTTCACGCAGCCATTGCGGGAAGAAGATGTTTGCCGGAGTATCATATGACACCGGATGCACATCCATTCCGTAGGTGGAGGAGTAACAACCGGTAATCAGTGATGAGCGTGCAGCCGAACTTTGCGGAGCCACCGACCATGCGTTCATGAATTGTATGCCGCTGGTGGCAAGGCTGTCCGCGTTGGGCGTATGTACATCCTTGTTGCCGTAACAACCGAATTCGTATGCGCTGGTGTCTTCAAATGTGAGCCAAAGGATATTGGGCCTTTCGTTCTTTTTACTGTCTGCTGCATCTGCCTGGGTAGTGTGCAGTCCACAAAAAACAGAACACATTAATAAAGGGAAGTTTTTCATATTATATCAGTTTTTAGTAATAACCGCTAAGGTAGGGCATTTGGGCTGACAAGTATATTTCATGTGTTCAAAAAATTGCTAATATTGTTTCCATACATAATTATTCAACAAATTTGATGATGATTCAACAAATTTATGGAACGGGTAAACGTATGTTGCGGTCTATTGGAGAAAATAGTGATGGCATATGCGTGGAATGCTTTATTTTTGAAAAAATAAATCTAATAATATGAATGGTATGAGAAACATAGTTTTAGCGGTGTTTGTGTTTGCGCTGTCTTTCTCGGGACAAGTCCGTGCCGGAAATCCTGTTTATTCTGATAAATCCCTGCGTAATGATGCGGAGAAATTGCTGGTAGAGTGGGTGGACGCTTTGCTGACCTATCAATGTGAAGGGCTGCATCCGGTACTTGACGGTGGCATTCTGTGTCCTGCCTGTGCCCGTATCCACGGGCGGATAGGAGATACCGTTTTGCCCTTGATGTATCTGGCGGACAAAACCGGTAATGATAAATATCTGCTTGCCGCTAAAAAACTGATGAAATGGATGGAAAATGTGCACCGTCCGGACGGGGCTTGGATGAACGACGTTCATGTGTCGGATTGGAGTGGGACGACTGTGTTTGCGGCTATCGCTTTGTATGAGGCTTTGCATTATCATGGGCATCTGTTGGATGACTCCACCCGGAATCATTGGAAACGGCAATTACTGGAAGCCGGTGAATTTATGATGAAAAATCCCCAGATGTACAGCCGCCGTATGCAGGGAAAAATGAAACGTCTGAATAATGTGAACTATTCGGCTTCGGTGACATATGCCTTGCAGGCTCTCGGCGAGATGTTCAACCGTCCGGATTTTAAAGAAGAAGCCCGGATTGTGGCTTCAGATTTAAAGAAGTTCTTTACGACGAATGATTTCTTTCTGTACGGTGAAGGACCAAAGATATGGACACCTACAAAAAACGGTTGCCTTCCTGTAGATTTGGGTTATAATATAGAGGAGTCTTTGCCTAATTTGGCCTATTATGCTCTGATGGTGAACGACCGGGAATTATTGTCTGTGGTGGAACGTTCCATGAACACTCATTTGGAATTTATGCTGCCCGACGGAGCATGGGACAACAGTTGGGGGACACGTAGCTTCAAGTGGACATACTGGGGAGGACGCACAAGCGACGGTTTTATGGGCGGTTATTATGCCATGGCGGATAACCATCCGGAGTATCTGGAAGCTATCAACCGCAATATACAGTTATTGAAGAAATCAACATATAACGGTTTGCTTCATGCAGGACGCGACTATCAAGCCTCCGGAATTCCGGCGTGCATTCATCATACATTTGGGCATGCCAAAGCATTGACTGCCTTTTTGGAGCTTCCGCCTGTCAAGACACAGCAGTACAAGGCTTTGCCACGCGACACGGCTTATGGAGTGAAATATTTCCGGGATATTCGTACTTGGTTGGTTGCAGAAGGTCCGTGGCGTTCTACATGTACCGGCTTTGACGCTGAATATAAGGTAAAGGGGACCCATCCGATGGGAGGAGCTGTTTCGCTGTTATGGCATGAAGAGGCAGGCCCGGTATTTGCGGCTACCACAAACCGGTACGAACTGATAGAGGCACCTAATATGCAGAGTAATAGTCGTGAGTATATCATGAGCGGAACTCCTCGCGTGGAAATGGTGCAATACGGAACGGTTTACAGTAATCTGGATGACTTGGATACGGATATAACTTATGTAAAGGAGAAAGATATGCATCGCTTCCATGTCAATACTCATTTGGTAGATGCCGACCAGCAAACTCCGGTTCAAGGTTCAATACCTGTCAACATGGATTATGTATATTCCAAACAAGGGTTGTTGATAGAAGTGGATTACTGTCCTTTGACGGCCTGTTTGGTCTTGCCGGTTATCGCTTCTCCTTCAGAGGTGGTGACTATTACTCCGAAGGGTATGCGTGTTCAAAAAGAGAATGGCATTTTGGAGGTAGTTTGTGTCAGTGGTCAGCTGAAAGTCGCTCCGACCGATAAGGACGGACGGATATTCGTTCCCGTACCGGGTTTTTCTTTTGTACCTTTGCAAGTACTGCCTGAGGAAGGAGATAAGAAAATTCAAGTTAAAATCATATATAATTAATATATTTTTGTTTCTTTGTTCTGTATTAATATGTAATATATATGAGAATTCTTCGGTCTTTGTTAACATTCTTTGGGGCATTCTTGGCCGGTATCGGATATGCCGGTGGTATAGACGATATGCATTTCACACATATTGGCTTGGAAGAAGGCCTTTCACATTGTACGATATTCGGAATAAATCAGGATAAGGAAGGTAATTTGTGGTTTGCTACTTATGACGGGGTTAATAAGTACGATGGCTATAATTTTACCGTCTATCGGCATCAATATACGAATCCCCAAAGCATAGCTTGCGATATTAGCCGTTGCGTCACAGTTGATGACTCCGGAAGGGTATGGATTGGTACAAGAGAGGGATTGTCCCTTTATAACCGGAATCAGGACACTTTCTCGAATTATGTTTATAAAAGAAATGGCTATAAGGTAGCTGTCACCTGTATTGCACCAATGAATGAGGATTATCTGATGTTGGGTACGGCAAATGAAATATTACTGTTTGACATTAATCAGGGGCGTATTCTGAATGATACGCTGCCGCATCCGGCACATTTGCTGAGTGCTACCGCTATGGTTCGTCAAGGAGATAATATTTATATAGGGGCAAAAGAGGCGCTTTATGCTTATTCTTTAACAAAAGGAACCTTAGAGAAGCTATTGGATATGCCGGCGAGCGTTCAGATACATTCGATTTTCTGCCAAATGTTTAGCCGGATATGGATAGCGACGGAAGGTGAAGGGCTGTATATGTATGATACTAAGTCTAAAGCTTTGAAGAATTATAGGCATGAGGAGGGAAATTCCGGCTTGAATTCAAACTATGTTCGTTCTTTGGCTGTGGATCAGCAAAACCGGTTGTGGGTTGGTACTTATGGCGGTTTGAATATTTATGAAGAGAGTAAAGACCGTTTTTTGTCCATAAAGAATTCTATGGTGCAGGACGCGAGTTTGTCACAGAACTCTGTCCGCAGCATCTTTATGGATTCGCAAGGCGGAATGTGGTTGGGCACTTATTGGGGCGGATTGAATTATTATCATCCTTTATGTAATCGCTTCCAGCATATTAAGCATATTCCATTCGCTAATTCAATCAGTGATAATGTGGTCAGTTGCATAGTGGAGGATAAAGCAAAGAACCTATGGATTGGGACTAATGGAGGGGGCTTGAATTTTTATGACAGTGCATCGAAGACTTATAAATGCTATTTATTGAATTCCGGTTCATCCAAAGCTACGTCTTCCAAAGATATAAAAACGGTTTATGTGGATGAGCGGACTGATAATATATATATCGGAGCACATGCCGGCGGCATGATTGTGCTGAACCGTAGGACAGGACAACAAAGATTCTTTAATACCCAAAACAGCGATTTGCCCAGTAATAATGTTTATTCTATTTTACCGGACGGGTATGGAGGGCTTTGGATAGCATCGTTGAATGCTTTAATCCATTATGATATAGCTAATAATCATTTTCAGACGGTGGATAGAGACAGTAAAGGGCATCGGCTGCAAGAGTTTAATGGTGTGTTGTTCCGGGATTCGAAAAGACGTATCTGGGCAGGAGGAGAAATGGGGCTTTCAATTTATAATCAAACCAATACATCTTTGACAATCAATACGGATTATGACATTGCTCCCATATTGCAGAGGTCTTTTATCAATTGTTTTTATGAATCTGCATCCGGGCATATATGGGTTGGAACACGTAATGGACTCTTTGCCCTGAAAGAAAGTACAAAAGACTTTCTGCAATATACAACAGCAGACGGTCTGCCGAGCAATGTTATTTATGGCATATTGGAAGATAGCTATGGACGTTTGTGGATAAGTACCAATCAGGGTTTGAGCTGTCTGAACCCGGAAAATAGAAAATTGCGTAATTTTACTATAGTAGACGGCTTGCAGAGCAATCAGTTCAATGCCGGTTCTTTTTGCCGCATCAGTAATGGAAATATGCTTTTTGGAGGAATTAACGGGATTACTTCATTTCGTCCCGAAACGCTTATAGACAATCCGTATTCTCCCAAGCCGGTTGTAAATAAGTTGTATGTATCCAATAAAGAGGTGCTGCCCGGTGATGAAACCGGTATCCTGAAGAAATGTATAGAGAACGGAGATTATATAACATTGACTTCTTCTCAGAGTTCTTTTGCTATTTCATTTGTCGTTTCAAACTATATTGCCGGAAAGCATAACACTTTTGCCTATAAGTTGGAAGGGTATAATGATTCATGGTACAGCCAGGATAATATAAATCTGGTTTCTTACTCAAACTTGCCTGCAGGAGACTATACATTCTATTTAAAAGCCGCCAATAATGATGGAAAATGGAGTGAGGTGCTCGAAGCTCTCCATATACGGGTGCTTCCGGTATGGTATCGTACCTGGTGGGCGATTTCCGTGTTGGTTGTTTTGTGTGCGGCATTGTTGTTTGGTATATTGCGCTTTTTCTGGTTGCGCAAAAATATGCAGGCTGAGATCCTAATGGAGCGGTTGGATAAAGAGAAGCAGGAAGAAATCAGCCAGATGAAAATTCGTTTTTATATTGACATCTCCCATGAACTTCGCACCCCTCTTACTTTAATTGTTGCTCCGTTACAAGAACTTTTAGAGCGTATTAAAGGGCATTGGGAGCATGAAAAATTATCGTATATTCAACGTAATACCAATCGTTTGCTGCATTTGGTCAATCAGCTCATGGATTATCGCCGTGCCGAATTGGGAATTTTTAAGTTAAGACCGATATATGCTAATGCTTATAAGAAGGTACTGAATTGCTTCCTGAATTATGAAAGCTTGTCAAAACGGAAAGATATAGATTATAATCTGTATACGGAATTGCAGGATGAAGAACTGTTGTTTGATGAAACTTATTTGGATTTAATTGTAAATAACCTGCTTTCAAACGCCTTTAAGTATACAGAAAAAGGAGAATGTATCACGGTACGGCTTTATAAAGAAGATACTAATCTTGTTTTGCAGGTCATTGATACAGGTGTCGGTATCCCGGAAGAAAAACAGAAAAAGATATTCGAACGTTTTTATCAGGTAGAAAACGGACATGAAGGAAGCGGCATCGGTTTGTCTTTAGTTCAGCGGTTGGTAGAGCTACATCATGGGCGGATTGTTTTAGAAAGTAAAGTGGGTGAAGGGTCGACCTTTTCAGTTTATATTCCACAGGATAAATCGGTGTATAGTTCCGAGGAATTGCTTCAACAGGAAGGCGATTCGGAAGAGCAGCGCGCCTACTATACAAATGCGCATGATATCTATGTTGGCGATGAAGAACTGTCGGAGACCAGTGTGTTGACAGATGAAGAAAAGGAAAAACGGGGTACTGTCTTGGTTGTGGATGATAATCAGGAACTTCGACAATATTTGGTAGGTGGGTTGTCAAGTGATTTTAGCTTGTTGGAAGCGGATAATGGGCAGAAGGCATTGGATTTGTTGAAAGGGCAAGAGGTCGATTTGGTTATTACTGATGTAATGATGCCTGTAATGGATGGCGTGAAATTATGTAAAGCTATAAAACAAAATATACGTACTTGCCATATCCCCGTATATATGTTGTCGGCAAAGGCTGACATAAAATATCAGTTGGAGGGACTTCAAGTCGGAGCGGATGATTATATTCCTAAACCTTTCTCCATGCCCATTCTGAAAACTAAGATTCTGAATGTGTTGCGTACTCGTTATCGTGTTTTTGAACGCTACTCCAATACAACGGAAGTGGAGCCTGAGAAGCTGGCGAATAATACAATGGATGAAGAGTTATTAAGAAGAGCTATAACTATCATCGAGAAGAATATGGATAATGTGGAATTCTCAACCGAATTGTTTGCCAGGGAAATGAACATGAGCCGTTCTAATCTTCATTTGAAGTTGAAAGCGATTACCGGTAAGTCAGCTATAGACTTTATCCATAAAATAAGATTTAACCGTGCGTGTCAATTATTGAAAGAGGGTAAATATTCTGTTTCGGAGATTAGTTTTATGGTAGGTTATAACTCGCCTTCTTATTTTGCCGCGCGTTTTAAGAAATATATGGGATGTTTGCCTACGGAGTATGGGAAAAATAATATATGATGTTACTATGAACAAGCGAATTATGCTATTTGTGCAGCTGGTTTGCCTCTCACTGACGTTGTGGGGGCAAACGAATATGTCCGGATTTTCCATAACAAAGGAGGATAGTTTGCAGCATGAGGGCAAATCCGTGGAACTTATCAAGATAGTAAATAAAAACGGAATGACTGTTAAAGTGACAAACTATGCGGCTTCCTTAGCATATGTGTCCGCACCGGACAGAAATGGTGTGTTTGAACCGGTGGTTTTAGGGCTTGATAGCCTGTGTTACTACTTTGGCAGGCAACCTAAGCTTGGCGCTACGGTAGGACGTTTTGCCAATAGAATTAAAAATGCGGAACTAGCTTTGGACGGTAAAGTCTATCATTTAGATAAAAACAGTAAGGAACACTCTATTCATGGCGGTATAAAAGGGTTTCATTTGCAAGTCTTTAAGACAGATACTTGTTATACCGCAGGAGATACGGCGATTGTCGTGTTTAAATATCTCAGTCCCGATATGGAAGGTGGCTTCCCCGGAAATCTCAGCCTTTCATTGGCTTATAAATTTACTAATGACAATGAGCTTATTTTGGATTATGTTGCATCTACGGATAAGCCTACTGTAATAAACCTGACCAATCATAGCTATTTTAATTTGACGGGGTGCAAAGAATCAATCTTGAATCATTATTATATGATTAAGGGAGATTCTATTACATTGGTAAACTCTACAGGCATACCGACCGGAGAACTTATGTCTGTAGTGGGAACGAAATATGATTTTAGAACCTTACAACCTATAAAACGGCGTATAGAGCAATCAGGAAAGGGATATGATACCAATTACAAACTCAATAAAGCGCCGGGTAGTTTGGCATTTGTAGCCCAAGTAGTGGATTCTGTGTCCGGTAGAGTTTTGAAAGCATATACTACGGAACCGGGAATGCAGTTTTATACCCCCGGTTCGGACTTGAGTTATCTGAAAGGAGTTGGGCATTTGCGCTATGGAAAGTTTTTCGGGTTTTGTCTTGAGATGCAGCATTTTCCGGATTCTCCGCATCATCCGCAATTTCCTACAACTGTATTGTTACCCGGAGAAACCTATCGCCAAACGACTATATATAAATTTGAAATATTATAAGTATTTAAATAATTATCAAACAAAAACAGATTATGAAAACAAAAAATTGGAAAAAGTATGTATGCTTGGCTGGAATTTTTTTATTTATGCTTCCTGGAATATACGCTGCACAAGATGGAAACGGTAGGACAGCAGGTGAACCGATAAAAAAAACACGCAGTGAAACTTTTATTAGCGGAGAAAAAGAATGGGAACCGGCCGGTACGGGTGTTACTCGCCAGATTATGGGTTATGACGGACAAGTGATGCTGGTGAAAGTGAAGTTTGAGAAAGGAGCTATAGGAACCCCTCATGCCCATTACCATACGCAAACGACTTATGTGGCAAGCGGAAAGTTTGAGTTTACAGTAGGGAATGAGAAGAAAATAGTGAAAGCCGGTGATGGCATTTATATTGAACCGGATATTCTGCATGGTTGTGTTTGTTTGGAGCCGGGTGTGCTCATAGATTGTTTTGCTCCGATGAGAGCTGATTTTTTGAAATAAAATTAGTGGCAGACTTAGTAGAAAAGACAGCTTGATTAACGAATATTAGTACGACAAGAAATATTTACTTGATAAAGAAAAACGAGCCTGTGTATATGTGTGGCCTTGTTTTCAATACAAAAATATCCTTTATTGTACAAAAATAGCATTTGAAAAGTGTAAAAGTGTGATGAATAAAAACAATACTTTTACACTTTTTTTTGCATTTGCAGTATGTTTGCTGCCGAAAAAATTATTTCTAACGTAGAACCTTAGATTTATTTATTATGTACAAATTAAAAGAACTATTTTTAATGTTAATCCTCGTCTTTGTGAGTATGTCTGCATATGCGCAAAGTTTGACTGTAACCGGAAAAGTCATTGATAACGAAGGATATGAAGTAATCGGTGGTAGTGTTACTATTAAAGGTGCTGCCGGTGTAGGAACAGTTACAGACGTGAATGGTAACTATTCTTTGAAAGTAAATGATGCATCTAAAGATGTGTTGGTATTTTCGTATGTGGGTATGACTCCCCAAGAAGTAAAGGTTAATGGTAAAAACGTAATCGATGTAACATTGAAAGCTGACGCTGTAATGTTGGATGAAGTGGTCGCAATCGGTTATGCTACAGTTAAACGTAAAGATTTAACAGGGTCTGTAGCATCAGTTAACAGCAAAGAACTATCTAAAGTGCCAACGAGTGATATAACCCAAGCATTGGCAGGACGTATGGCCGGTGTGCAGGTGACACAGAGTGAAGGCGCTCCCGGTTCATCTATCTCAATTCGTGTTCGTGGGGGTATTTCTATTACTCAGAGTAATGAACCTCTTTACATCATTGACGGTTTCCCCAGTGAAGACGGTATGTCTACTCTTGACCCGGCGGAAATTGAAACGATTGACATTTTGAAGGATGCTTCCGCTACCGCTATTTATGGTGCTCGTGGTGCGAATGGTGTTGTTGTTATTACTACAAAGAGTGGTGGTAAAGACGGTAAGGCTACTGTTACTTTCGATAGTTATGTAGGCTTTAAGAAAGTAGCCAAGAAATTGGATGTACTTTCTACCAGAGAGTTTGCCATGTTGGATTATGAACGTCGTTATTATAGTGCTCTTACGGCTAAAAACAGTACTCAGGAAAACTTGGATAAAGCTGTTGCTGATTTTGAAAAGCTATATGGAAAGTATGCTGACATCGATGCTAACTATGCTAACCGTGCAGGTATCGATTGGCAGGATGAAACATTGGGACGTACTGCATTGACGCAGAATTATCGCGTAGGTGTTTCAGGCGGAACAGACAAGTTGAATTATAACTTGGCGTATTCTTATTATGATGAAGAGGGAGCTATGGTGTACAGTGGTAACAAGAAGCATAACATCTCGTTCAGTATGAATCATAAACTGAACGAACGTTTAAGCGTTAATGCTCGTGTTAGCTATGACCAAATGAAAATTTACGGTATGGGTACCTCCGAAGGTGGTGACCGTTTCAATAAAATGCAGCACATCCTGCAGTACCGTCCGATGGTAGGTATCGGTGGTACAGACGATTTGTTGTTAGGTGATGAAGACCCGCTTTTGGTGGATGATACCGGTAATGTGATGCAGAATCCTTTACTTTCTGCTGCCGAAGAGACTAAAGACCGTGAATATCGTACATTCCAGGCTAATGGAGGTTTCACTTTGAAATTGTTTAAAGGATTCTCTTTCCGTAACACAACGGGTATGCGCTATCAAACACGTCGCAATGATATATTCTATGGTGATAAGTCTATAACAGCTAAGCGTTCAAGTATTAATGGTAGCATTGAGAATATAGAAAACGGTAGCTTCCAAACGTCGAATGTGTTGAATTATAACTGGTCTGGCAAGGGACACGATATAACTGCCATGGTTGGTCAGGAATACGTTAATCGTTGGAACCGTCGCTTTTCGGCTGCTGCCGCCAACTTCCCGAACGATGATATAGGTTTGGGCGACCTTTCGTTGGGCTTGCCGACTGCGGTTTCGTCTTCCGAAAATTACGATGATAAGCTGCTTTCTTTCTTTGCACGTTTCAACTACGATTTCAGAGACAAATATTTGTTTACTGCTTCGTTCCGTGCAGACGGTTCTTCTAAGTTCGGTAAGAATAACAAGTGGGGATATTTCCCTGCATTCTCTGCAGCTTGGCGTTTGGGCGAAGAAGAGTTTATTAAGGATTTGAACATCTTCTCTGACTTGAAAGTGCGTGTGGGTTATGGTATGGCCGGTAACAACCGTATTGACAGTTATCTGAGCTTGCCGATGCTAAGTTCGGTTACTTATCCTAACGGTGACTCTACACAGCCCGGTTATATATCCAAGCAGATACCTAATCCCGATCTTAAATGGGAAGCTAACAAAACATTCAACTTTGGTCTCGACTTCGGTTTCTTTAACCAACGCCTGACTATTTCTCCTGAGTTTTATATCAACCGCAGTAGCAATCTGTTGTTGAGTGCCAAATTGCCTACGTCATCCGGTTATGATACGATGGTTATCAATGCCGGTGAAACGGAAAATAAGGGTATTGACTTGACAATCAATTCTACCAACATCATGACTAAAGACTTCACTTGGAATACAGCTGTAACGGTTTCACACAATAAGAACTCGGTAAAACAGTTGACCGGTGAAGATGTACAACTTTGGGAAGCTAACTTCGGTTACAACCAGAATACGCATATTATCGGTGTGAATCAGCCATTAGGACAGATGTATGGATATGTAACAGACGGTCTGTATCAGGTATCTGACTTTGATTATGATGCAGCTTCAAATACTTATACGTTAAAAGATGGTATACCTTATTCCGGTAAAAAGGCAGATGTCAAACCGGGTATGTGGAAATTCAAGAATGTAGATGGTAGCGAAGACAACAAGATTACAGAAAATGACAAGACTGTGATTGGTAACGCTTATCCCAAGTTCTACGGTGGTATCAACAATACTTTCACTTATAAAGACTTCGATTTGAGTATCTTCTTGACTTACAGCTTTGGCAACGATGTGTTCAATGCTACCAAGCTGACAAATACTAAGACTGCTTTGCAGAATAAAAATGTATTGGATATCGCCAACTCCAGCAACCGTTGGGTAATGGTGAACAAGAAGGGTGAATGGATTACAGATCCCCAAGAAATGGAAGAAATGAATAGAGGCAAAACAATTGCTGCCGTATATGACAATGAGATTGGTGATACTTATATTCATTCATGGGCTGTAGAAGACGGTTCTTATTTGAAGTTGAGTAATATCACGTTGGGTTATACATTCCCGAGAAAGATGCTCAATAAGATTGGTATCAGTAAACTGCGTCTTTATGCTACAGGTTCCAATCTGTTGACTTGGACTAAATATTCAGGTTTTGATCCTGAAGTTTCTACAATGGGTAACGGTTTGACGCCGGGTGTGGACTTTGGTGCTTATCCTAAGAGCCGCTCGTTCGTTTTCGGTATTAATTTAGCTTTCTAATAACCTTAAAAGGAGAATAAGATGAAAAAATATAAAATGATTGCGCTCAGCGCACTGATTGCAGTAGGATTCACCTCTTGCGAATTGGATGAAAAACCTACTTCTTACTATGAGAAGGATGCTTATTTTCAGACATATAATCATGCAAAAATGGCAGTGGTGGGTATTTATGACTGTTTAGCCATAGATAAACATTATGGACAGTTTGAAATGGCTATGCCGGCTTCGGATGATACCTATTATATAAATGGTACCGGAACAGACAATACGCGCCGTGATATTGCGCATTATACAGTGAAAACAACCAATACGTGGATTGCCGATTTGTGGAAGTATAAGTATATGGGTATAGACCGTGCCAATTACGCCATTGAGAATATTAAGAAAATGGAAGGGTATGAAGAAAGTACCGAACTGCAGGAACTGGTAGCTGAAGCGCGTTTCTTGCGTGCATTCTTGGCTTTCGACTTGGTTAAATATTGGGGAGATGTCCCATTTAAAACCGAATATACTTTTTCATATAATGATATTAACAATGGTCGTGTAAGTCGTGAAGAAATATATGATTACATTATTGACGACTTGAATTTTGCAAAAAACAACTTGCAACAAGCAAGTGCGGAACTTTCTCCGGAAGTTCCTTCACAGGGAGCAGCTCATGCTTTATTGATGCGTGTCTATTTGCAACGTGCCGGTTACAGCTTGCAACAAAATGGAAACCTTACCCGACCGGACGAAGCAAAACGTAAAGAATATTTTGAGGCTGTAATCACAGAATGGACTACTTTCCAGAGCAAAGGTTATCATGGCTTTTATGACGGCGACAACAGTTTTAAAGAATTGTTTATCGGCTATTCAGCCGGTGTCTTGAACTCTAAAGAAAGTCTGTGGGAAATAGCCTTTAATCCTACGGGAAGCGGTTATAAAGATAACTCCGGAACTTGGGCTACGTATAACGGACCGTTGGTGGAAGCTCCGGGTGCAGGCGCTCCGAAAGAAGTCATGGGACGTGCCAATGCTTTCTTCCGTGTGATGCCTGCTTGGAAAGATTTCTTCGAAGCAAATGATAAGCGCAGGGATGTAATGATATGTGATTATCAATACAAATGGGATGCAGATAAAAAGGCGCATAAAAAGACTGTAAATAAGAAACTGCAGGATTGGTATCCGGGTAAGTGGCGTAGAGAGTGGATGCCGTTGGGCTTTATAGATCCTAACAATACAGGTGTCAACTATTGTCCTTTGCGCTACGCTGATGTAGTGTTGATGGCAGCCGAGGCTTATAATGAAACAGGTAACACCCCGAAAGCTTGGGAACTGTTAAACGATGTTAGAGGGCGTGCGGGTGCTACTAAAACTAATTCTTTGCAAGAATATAAGAATGTGCAAAAGAAGTTGTACGATCTGCCTTTCTTCAATGGTGGCGACAATGCTGATAATTTCCGTACTGCCCTTTATTGGGAGCGTGGCTTTGAATTGGCTTTTGAAGGTCAGCGAAAATATGATTTATTGCGTTGGGGTATCTTGGGCGATGCATTGAAGTTGTTCCAAACTAAGATGGATAAATCATTGAATGGTAAATATGTGGCTGGTGACAACTTTGTGAAAGGCAAGCATGAACTCTTCCCTATACCATTGGGAGAATTACAAGCTAATCCTGCTTTGAATAACCAAAATAATCCCGGTTATGAATAAATAGGTTTATTGTTATAGACGAATAGCAGAGATAATTCTGCTTTGAATATTGAAAGGTGTTTCAGGGTTGGCAAAGCCACAAAGCTATTTTGTTTTGTGTCAACCCTGTTAAACATCTTTTTGACTTTTCAGAGATTGTAAACATACCAATTGAAATGAGTTGTTCGATTGATAAAATAAAATAGGAGATAGTATACGAAATGAAAAAAATATCATCGTTTAGTTTTATTCTTATAATATTGTGCGGATTCTCTGCTTGTTCTTCCAAACAATCAAGTGAGGATTATACTTGGCTGAAGCACGCCATAGATGTTTCTGCCGAACAGCTGAAATATACTGTGAATGATGTGGGAGATTCCGTTTGGCTGCCCCGTTCTGTTTGGACAAGTTATGGTACAGACTTTTTGTGTACCCAATTAGAGAAAGAACCGCTAACTTTTGCAGACTCCTTGCGGGTGAAGCCTGTTAAAGGGGAAGTAGGCTCCCGTCGTTATTGCTTTTCTATTTATGATTGGACGAGTGGTTTCTTTCCGGGTAATTTATGGTATGCTTACCAACTGACGGGTGATGAAGGACTGAAAAAGGACGCTGTCAAGTTCACAAACTACTTATATCCTTTGCGTGAATATAAAGGTACGCATGACATCGGTTTTATGATGAACTGCAGTTACGGTAATGCTTATCGCCTGTGTCCGGCTGACAGTGTTCGCCAAGCACTGGTACAGACTGCCGATAACTTGTGCGGTCGTTTTAACCCGGAAATAGGTTGCATCCGTTCATGGGATTTCGGTAAATGGAATTTCCCTGTTATCATTGATAATATGATGAATCTGGATTTGTTGTTCTATGTCAGTCATCTCACCGGTGATGATAAATATAAGGAGCTTGCCCTGAAACATGCAAAAACAACGATGAATAATCATTTTAGGGATGATTGTTCATCCTATCATGTAGTCAGCTATAATAATGACGGAACAGTAGAAAAGAAATGTACGCATCAAGGGCAGAATGACAACTCTTCATGGGCACGCGGACAGGCATGGGGTGTATATGGCTATACATCTTGTTATCGTGAATCAAAAGATGCAGGATTCCTGCAACAAGCTAAGAATATAGCCGCGCTGATTATGGAACGTGTAAAAACCGATGATGCAATTCCTTTGTGGGATTATGATGCACCGGATATCTCCCGGACACCTCGTGACGCATCTGCCGCTTCTATTACCGCTTCTGCCTTTATAGAACTGAGTACGCTGACCGAAGACGGGCAAATTTATTTTGATTATGCTGAAAAGTTGCTCAAAAGCCTTTCATCGGATGCCTATCTGGCAAAGGTAGGTACCAATCAAGGTTTTATATTGATGCATTCTACCGGGTCATTACCCAATGGTTCTGAAATAGATACACCGATTAACTATGCCGACTATTACTATCTGGAGGCATTGCTTCGTTATATGCAGGTGAAAGGCATTGATTACAAGAATATTTAATCTTATTATTTATATATCATGAAAGTAGTAAAATACATTTTAAGCGCTCTCTTCTTGGCTATTACCATTGTTGTAGATGCACAGCAGCTCCGGAAAGAAGCTTTTGAACTGCTGAATCTGGATTATCCGGGTTTGGAGAAAGTAAAAACAGCGTACTCACAACAGAAATGGAATGAAGCCGCACAAGAGTTATTGAATTATTACCGTAACCGTACAAATATCATACATCCCGATGTTGACTTGAAGAACCTCACCCTGTCAAAGGAAGAACAGAAATGGGCGGACGATGCTTTGGAGCACACTTTTTTTGTACATAAAGGCTATCAGCCCTCATACAACTACGGTAAGGATATCAACTGGGAATATTGGCCTGTGAAGGATAATGAGTTGCGTTGGCAGCTTCACCGCCACAAATGGTTTACCCCTATGGGTAAGGCCTATCGTATGTCGGGTGATGAGAAGTATGCCAAGGAATGGGCTTTTCAATATCTCGATTGGATTAAAAAGAATCCGCTGACTCAGGTCAAGAAAGAAGAGTTCGAGTTGGTCAGTGCCGGCGAGATAAGAGACAACGCGGATAATGTTCGTTTTGCATGGCGCCCGCTGGAAGTTAGTAATCGTCTGCAGGACCAGACCGGTCAGTTCCTTTTGTTCTGCACATCAAAGGCATTTACACCGGAATTCCTGACAGAGTTTCTGGTGAATTACCACCGCCACGGTGAATTTATTTTAGGGAATTACTCGGACCAAGGTAATCACCTGCTGTTTGAAGCGCAGCGTATGGTATATGCCGGTGTTTTCTTCCCGGAATTCAAAGATGCCGCCGCTTGGAGAGAGAGTGGAATTAATATTCTGAATCGCGAAATCAAGAAGCAAGTATATAATGACGGCGGTCAGTATGAGTTAGACCCTCACTATCACTTGGCGGCAATCAATATATTCTGCAAGGCTCTGCGTATGGCGGATTGTAATGGATTTCGCAATGAATTCCCGACAGAATATTTGGATACAATAAAGAGTATGATTGAGTTTTATACCAATATTTGTTTTCCCGATTATACCAATCCTTGTTTCAGTGATGCCAAGTTAGGCGATTATAAGTCTGAACTTGCCAATTACCGTGACTGGCTCGCGCTCTTTCCGGAGAATGAGTGGATACGCTATTATGCCACAGAAGGTCGTGAAGGCTCTACTTTGCCTTATCTGTCTCATGGTGCGTTGACATCGGGTTTCTTCACTTTCAGAAATGGTTGGAAAAAGGATGCGACCGTAATGGTAGTGAAAGCCGGCCCTAAGGGTGAATGGCATTGCCAACCGGATAACGGTACTTTCGAACTTTGGTTTAACGGCAAGAATCTGTTCCCCGATTCGGGTACATATGTCTATGCAGGAGATGCTGAAGTGATGAAACTGCGCAATTGGTTCCGCCAGACACGTGTGCACAATACGTTGACGTTGGATGGCCGTAACCTTGAGACTACACAGTCTGCAACCAAGTTATGGCAACCGGAAGGTAAGGAACAAATCTTGGTTACTGAAAATCCGAGTTACAAAGGTTTGAAGCATCGTCGTACGGTATTCTTTGTCGACCGGACCTATTATGTCATAGTAGATGAGGCGGTTGGTGATGCTGAAGGAACGGTTAACCTGAATTATCACTTCTGTGAGGGCACGGTGAATATCGATGCAAAGAAGAATATGATAACCACGGCATACGAAGGTCCGAGTAATGTGAAGTTGCAATGCTTCCCGGAAATGAAAGCCTCCTTGAAAGAGATAGAAGGCTGGCGTTCCACCGCCTATCGCCAACGCGTACCCCGCACTTCCTTGTCTTTCGATGTAAACAAGGGCAATGCGGATGCCATACGTTATATAACGATTATTTATCCGGTAAAAGATGTTGCTGCCTATCCGGTTCTTAAGGCAAAATTCTTGAACAAGGGTTTTGATGAGAAAGGCGTGAAGGTGGAAGTTTCTGTTAACGGTACGACTCGCCGGTTGGAATCTCTGTTGAAGTAAACCAAATGAGTGTTTAAGAAACAAGGATTCTCTGCCCGAACTTGATATTTAGCAGGAGAATACTTATATTTGCTACCAATCATTCAGAAAACATATCTATGGACAATAAATTTGTAGTAAATATAGGTCGTCAGTTGGGTAGCGGCGGACGAGAGATAGGAGAGAAGCTGGCTGTCCGGTTGGGCATTGACTTCTATGATAAAGAACTGATTAATCTTGCTTCCGAAGAAAGCGGATTATGCAGGGAGTTTTTCGAGAAAGCCGATGAAAAGGCTTCTCAGGGAATTATAGGCGGCTTGTTTGGTATGCGCTTCCCGTTTATCAGCGACGGGGCCATGCCTGCAACCAATTGCTTGAGTAACGATGCACTGTTTAAGGTGCAAAGCGATGTGATACGCAAACTGGCTTCCGAGAAGTCCTGTCTGTTCGTCGGGCGTTGTGCCGACTATATTCTGCGGGATAATCCGCGTTGTGTCAACATCTTTATCTCCGCATCGCGTGAAGATCGTATAGCCCGTTTATGCCGTCTGCACTCTATCTCCGAGAATGCAGCAGAGGAGAAGATGAACAAAGCGGATAAACGACGTGCGGAATATTATAACTACTATAGTTATAAGACTTGGGGAGCGGCAGCCACCTATCATCTGTGCATTGACTCGTCTGTATTGGGAATTGATGAAACGGTCGGTTATATAGAAGGGTTCATAAGGAAGAAGCTGAATTTATGAAAAGCCCGCTAAATAAACTTTATAATAATTGAAAATAAACGGTGATGTGCCAAAACGAATGAGAACTAAAATTCGTTTTGGCACATCACCATTTATTAATAGCGTTGAAAACGCTTTGAACCAATTTCTACATCATTGCCAGCAGTATCATCTGTCCTGCCAGAATACGCAGGAACATCGTCAACGGATAAACCGTAGAATAGCCTACTGACGGCGCATCGTTACCCGATGCCTGATTGGAATATGCCAATGCGGGCGGGTCGGTATTACTACCGGCAATCAAACCCATTAACGTGAAGTAGTTTACCTTGCAATAAAGGCGGGCTATAATGCCGATTACCAGCAATGGAATGGTTGTAATCAAGAAACCATAACCTACATACGACAAACCGCTTCCTTCCACTACCGTCTGTACAAAATGCTCTCCCGCTTCTATACCTACACTGGCAAGGAAGAGCACGATACCTATTTCACGCAACATCAAGTTAGCGCTCATGGTAGTGTACGTCACAAGATGCAGTTTATGTCCGAAGCGTCCGATAAGGATAGCCACAACCAGCGGGCCGCCTGCCAGACCTAACTTCACCGGAGTCGGCATACCGGGGAATGCGATAGGAAGGCTACCCAGCAAGATACCGAGGAATATGCCGACGAAGATGGTTACGATGTTCGGTGTGTCCAAACGTTTCAATTGGTTACCCAATACACCGGCTACACGCTCTACGGCATCCTGTTGGCCTACGACCATTACGCGGTCACCTACTTGGAGTACAAGGTTGGGATCGGCAAACAAGTCCATACCCGAACGGTTGATGCGTGTTACATTTACGCCGTACATACTGCGGAAGTGCATGCTTCCCAGTTTCTTTCCGTTGATTTCCGATTTGGTAACCAAGATACGTCGTGACACCATAGGAGTGTCCTGCTTTTCCCAATCCACTTGAATTTCCTTACCGATAAAGGCAGTCACAGCCTCAGCATCCTCTTCGGAACATACAATAAACAACTGGTCGCCGATGTGGAATTCCGTATCTTGATTCGGGATGCTGACGTGTCCTTCATGGCGAATGCGGGAGCATACGAAAGAGCGTCCCAAAAAGTCCTTTACCTGAATCAGCTTCTTGCCGTCGATAGCCTCATTACGCACTTCCAAATGCAGCATATGCGGCATATGCTTCATATCTGCTTCTTGCGTATTAAGCTGTTCTTCTTCTTTCTTTAAGTTAATGCGGCAGATATAGCGTACGGCGATAATGGAGCCGATGATGCCGACTACACCAAGCGGGTAAGCACAGGCATATCCCAGCGCAATTGGGTCTCCTGTATAATTCAGCTGGTTCAGCGCTTCTTGGGCAGCACCCAAACCGGGAGTATTGGTTACGGCTCCGTACAGAATACCTACTATCATCGGCAGGTCTATATTTCCGTCGATGAAGTAAATGCTCAGTGCGACAATGATATTCAGTGCTACAATACCCACAGCAAGCATATTCAGCGTCATACCTCCTTTCTTGAAAGAAGAGAAGAACGACGGTCCTACTTGCAGACCGATACAGAACACAAATAAAATCAAACCGAATTCGCGGATGAAATGTAAAATGTGTGTTTCACCTGTAAATCCAAAGTGTCCCATTAGAATACCGGTGAAGAGCACAAACGTAACTCCTAACGATACCCCGAAAATTTTAATCTTGCCCAGCAGCACCCCCACAGATATAACGAATGCATACAGGCAGACGATATGTGCGACGGATGAAGGGTCCCAAAGAAGACTTTCTAACCAGTTCATAATACCTTATTATAATGTTGCTTTTTTAAATTTTGCGCAAAATTACTTAATAAAGAGGAGCAAACAAAGGGTTTGCCTTTCTTTTTGTAATACCAACTTTGCAAAAGGCGGGTGTACATCAAGAATATGCTTTGAATAAAGATGAACATAGTGCTATTCATAGGTGCAATTTTCCCTAAAAAGCCTTTTTGTTTTAAGTATTTCCTTATATTTGCATGTCTCTTGATGACAAAATGAATACTATTCATCTATTTTAATTTTAAATAAACTATGGCAGACAGTAAAGAAAAACTCTTCTCGGACTTTTCTCCGGTTTCTACGGAACAGTGGATGGAGAAAGTTACCGCAGACTTAAAAGGTGCGGACTTTGAGAAAAAGCTCGTTTGGAGGACGAATGAAGGATTCAAAGTGAAACCTTTCTATCGTATGGAAGACCTCGAAGGTTTGAAGACCACAAATGCCCTTCCCGGTGAGTTCCCGTATCTTAGAGGTACAAAGAAAAACAACAATGAGTGGTTCGTTCGCCAGGAAATCAAGGTGGAATGTCCTAAAGAAGCCAACGCCAAAGCATTGGATATCCTGAATAAGGGCGTTGATTCACTTTCTTTCCACATGAAGGCGAAAGAACTGAGTGCGGAGTATATCGAGACTTTGCTGAAAGACATCTGTGCCGAATGTGTGGAACTGAACTTCTCCACTTGCCAGGGACACGTGGTAGAGTTGGCGGAACTTTTAGTCGCTTACTTCCAAAAGAAAGACTATGACCTTACGAAGCTGCAGGGTTCTATCAACTACGATTATTTCAACAAGATGCTGGCTAAAGGCAAAGAGAAAGGCGATATGGTAGCTACTGCCAAAGCCTTGATTGAAGCTACTTCCGCTCTTCCGAAATATCGTGTGCTGAATGTAAATGCACTGACACTCAACAATGCGGGTGCATATATCTATCAGGAACTGGGTTATGCGCTGGCTTGGGGTAATGAATACATGAACCAACTTACTGATGCCGGACTGCCGGCAGCGTTGGTAGCCAAGAAGATAAAGTTTAACTTCGGTATCAGTTCCAACTACTTCCTTGAAATTGCAAAATTCCGTGCAGCCCGTATGTTGTGGGCCAATATCGTGGCTTCTTATAATCCGGAATGCCTGCGCGATTGCGAAAACAAGGGCGAGCATAATGAATGCCGTTGTGCCGCCAAGATGAGAATACATGCGGAAACTTCCACCTTTAACCTCACTTTGTTCGATGCGCACGTCAACTTGTTGCGTACGCAGACTGAGGCTATGAGTGCCGCTCTTGCAGGCGTTGACTCCATGACAGTGGTTCCGTTCGATAAGACCTATGCTGCTCCCGATGAATTCTCAGAGCGTCTGGCACGCAACCAACAATTGCTGTTGAAAGAAGAATCTCACTTTGATAAGGTGATTGACCCGGCTGCCGGTTCTTACTACATCGAGAATCTGACCGTGGCTATTGCCAAGCAAGCTTGGGAACTGTTCCTTGCAGTAGAAGAAGAGGGCGGCTTCTATGCTTCTGTAAAATCCGCTAAGGTACAGGCGGCTGTGAACGAAAGCAATACGGTTCGTCACGCAGCTGTTGCCAAACGTAAGGAAGTGTTGTTGGGTACTAACCAGTTCCCGAACTTCAACGAAAAGGCGGGCGACAAGAAACCTTTGGAAGCTTCTTGCTGTTGCGGCGGGCACAGCACTTGCGAAAAAGATGTTCCTTCACTGAACTTCGACCGTGCAGCCAGCGAATTTGAAGCGCTGCGTCTGGAAACGGAGGCTTCGGGTAAGCGTCCTAAAGCCTTTATGCTGACTATCGGTAACTTGGCAATGCGTCAGGCACGTGCTCAATATTCTTGTAACTTCCTGGCTTGTGCCGGATATGAAGTTGTTGACAACCTCGGTTTCCCGACTGTAGAGGAAGGTGTGGAAGCTGCAATGGCAGCTAAAGCCGATATTGTGGTTCTCTGTTCAAGTGATGATGAATATGCGGAATATGCTGTTCCTGCTTTCAAAGCTTTGAATGGCCGCGCTATGTTCATCGTGGCCGGTGCTCCTGCTTGCATGGATGAGTTGAAGGCGGCAGGTATCGAGAACTTTATCCATGTTCGTGTCAACGTTCTGGAAACATTAAAGGAATTCAACAAGATATTAATCAAGAATTAAGAATGAGAAATGAAGAATAGGTTGCGCATTTATTCCGCATGGTAATTCTTCATTCATCATTCTTCGTTCATCATTTTTAAGAAGATGAGAAAAGATTTTAAAAACTTAGATATATATGCCGCTTTCCAGCCTGCCAATGGCGCTGAGTGGCAAAAGGCTAACGGCATCAAAGCCGACTGGAAAACTCCGGAACACATTGAAGTGAAGCCTGTTTACACCAAAGAAGACCTCGAAGGTATGGAACACCTTAACTATGCGGCAGGTATTCCGCCTTATCTGCGTGGTCCATATTCGGTAATGTACACTCTGCGTCCCTGGACCATCCGCCAGTATGCCGGATTCTCCACAGCCGAAGAATCTAATGCTTTCTATCGCCGTAACCTGGCTTCCGGACAGAAAGGTTTGTCCGTTGCATTCGACTTGGCTACCCATCGCGGTTACGACCCCGACCATGAACGTGTGGTAGGTGACGTTGGTAAAGCCGGTGTATCTATTTGTTCATTGGAAAACATGAAAGTGCTTTTCGACGGTATTCCTTTGAATAAGATGTCAGTGTCTATGACAATGAACGGTGCGGTGCTTCCGATTATGGCATTCTATATCAATGCCGGGCTGGAGCAAGGCGCTAAATTGGAAGAAATGGCGGGTACTATCCAGAATGATATTCTGAAAGAATTCATGGTGCGTAACACTTATATCTATCCGCCTGCATTCTCTATGAAGATCATTTCCGATATTTTTGAATATACATCTCAGAAGATGCCTAAGTTCAATTCTATCTCTATCTCCGGTTATCACATGCAGGAGGCAGGTGCTACGGCGGATATCGAGTTGGCTTATACGTTGGCCGACGGTCTGGAATATCTTCGTGCAGGTGTTGCTGCCGGTATCGACATCGATGCGTTCGCACCGCGCCTGTCGTTCTTCTGGGCTATCGGAACCAATCACTTTATGGAAATAGCCAAGATGCGTGCCGCACGTATGTTATGGGCCAAGATTGTGAAACAGTTCAATCCGAAGAACCCGAAATCACTGGCATTGCGTACACACTCCCAGACTTCCGGTTGGTCACTGACCGAGCAAGACCCGTTCAACAATGTCGGTCGTACCTGCATCGAGGCTATGGCTGCCGCTTTAGGGCATACTCAGTCCTTGCATACCAATGCTTTGGATGAGGCTATTGCACTGCCCACCGATTTCTCTGCACGTATCGCGCGTAACACACAGATTTATATTCAGGAAGAAACTTACATCTGCAAGAACGTTGACCCATGGGGCGGTTCCTACTATGTGGAGTCACTGACCAATGAACTTGCGCATAAGGCTTGGGAGCTGATCCAAGAAGTGGAAAAGCTGGGCGGTATGGCGAAAGCTATCGAAACCGGTATTCCGAAGATGCGTATCGAAGAAGCTGCCGCACGTACGCAGGCTCGTATCGACAGTGGTTCACAAACCATCGTAGGTGTGAACAAGTATCGTTTGGAGAAAGAAGCTCCTATTGATATTCTTGAGATTGATAATACGGCTGTTCGCCAGGAGCAGATTCAGAACCTGAAGATCTTGAAGGAAGGGCGCGATGAGGCTGCTGTTCAGAAAGCGCTCGATGCTATCACCAAATGTGTGGAAACCAAAGAGGGGAATTTGCTTGAACTGGCAGTGGAAGCAGCACGTGTTCGTGCCACATTGGGCGAAATCTCGTATGCTTGCGAAAAAGTTGTAGGACGTTATAAAGCAGTAATTAGAACTATTTCAGGCGTGTATTCATCAGAAAGTAAAAATGACAGCGACTTCCACAAGGCGTGTGAGTTAGCTGAGAAGTTTGCGAAGAAAGAGGGACGTCAACCTCGTATCATGGTAGCTAAAATGGGACAAGACGGTCACGACCGTGGCGCCAAAGTTGTAGCGACCGGATATGCGGACTGCGGTTTCGATGTGGATATGGGACCGTTGTTCCAGACTCCTGCCGAAGCGGCTCGCGAAGCTGTGGAAAATGACGTTCATGTAGTAGGTGTTTCTTCATTGGCTGCCGGACACAAG
>ERZ791810.195-NODE-195-length-72914-cov-5.402586_pt1 | contig 72914 bp, 68 predicted proteins | sample MGYA00510304_ERZ791810 | MGnify/ENA primary metagenome ERZ791810 (study PRJEB30046, sample SAMN00791967) | human gut metagenome | study: EMG produced TPA metagenomics assembly of the A metagenome-wide association study of gut microbiota in type 2... | reverse complement strand
GTTGGTAGAGCAAAGGACTGAAAATCCTTGTGTCCCCGGTTCGATTCCTGGTGGTACCACTTTTAAGATTGAATAGAACGTTGTAGGTGAATAACTTACAACGTTTTTTCTTTGTCTGAGGTAAAACATAGGTAAAACAGTTGATTATTCCTAAATGCCTATTAATCAAATACTTGTGTTTGCAAATATAGAATTTATTTTGTAGTTTTACGGTAGCAAATCACTAAAAACTGCATGACAAACGAGATTATTCGGTCAAATCGGTTGGAATTACTGAAAAACGAGGTATTCGGCGCACTGGATGTCACGGATGCAACACGCAACGAATACCGGGTGCGGATCACGCATTTTATTCGGTATGCGGAAACACACGGCATCAACCGCAATTCTTATTTGGATTATAAACGGTATTTAGCCAGTATCGACACATTCAGCGTATCGACCAAAAACAAATACCTGATTGCGGCGAAAATCTTTTTGGACGGGTTGCATCGGTTGAATTTGATTCCGCAGAAAATTACGGATTATGTCCGCGGATTCACGCAGAGCCGACTGCACCGTAAAGAGGGCTTGCAGGATGCCGACATCGGAAAGTTACAACGGTATTGTTCCGACTTACCATCCACCCCGCAAAATTTGAGATTGAGAGCGCTTGTCGCTCTCTTTTTGTTTCAAGGGCTTCGGCAGATCGAGGTCGTCCGGTTGGATGTCGGGGATATCGACCTGCGGAACAAAACCGCATTTATCCGCGGCAAAGGCCGGGACGATAAAGAGCCGATTCATTTGCACCCCTCGACGGTCCGGGTACTGCGGGAATATCTGAATTGTTACCGATTCCGAAGCGGTGCATTGTTCCGCAGTGACAGCAACCATTGCCGGGGCGAAAGGCTTACGACCAAATCGGTCCGGGAGATCATAAAACGGGTATTCGCAGAGTTGGAAATCGACGGGAGCACGCATGGCTTTCGCCATTTTTTTATTACCAAGTTAATCAAATCCTATAAAGGGGAATTATTGATGGTGTCGAAATACAGTCGTCACCGGAGTATTCAGATGCTCGAAGTTTACAACGACGAGATTATCCGCGAGCAGGATTTACCCCGGTTTTACGAAGTCTTTAAAGAGATACGGATATGAAGAAGCAACCACCCCGGAATATCTATTGTTTGGAGGGGAATTGGAGAACGAACCCGCGGTGCAGACAAAGCGTGCGTCCGATGCTCGACATATTGCGGGATGCCGCAGGGATAAAATACATTTACCGCAAATGCAACACGCGGGAAGAGTTCTTCGAATACCTGCGGCAATATACGTTCGAACGCTACCGGAATTATACGATTCTATACATTGCCTTTCACGGCAGACCGAATAAAATACAGATCGGGCGGGACCTCGTGACGTTACGCGAGATTGCAGACGTTTTGGAGGGGTTTTTAGCGCATCGGATCGTTTACTTCGGAAGTTGTAGCACCATGCGCACGAAACGCGCGAATATCGACGATTTCCTACACCGTACAAAAGCAGACATCCTCGCAGGTTACAGCAAGGATGTCGATTTTATTCAAGCCACGGCGTGGGAGATGGTATACTTAAATGAAATTTAAAAATAAAAAACATTCGTATATTTGTATCAAATATTATTTTGATGAAACAGATTGGGCTCAATTCAGCAACCTATATAAAAGCATTAATTATAGATTATCTTTTAAAGCAAAACTCCAATATTATTATTGGTAATGAAGTAATGTATGGAGTAGAAAGAAGAATGGTTGATTTAATTGTGTTAAATGATTCTAATATCACGGCAATAGAAATAAAAGCTCAAAAAGATAGTTTTAGACGGATTATTGATCAAATACGAGAATATAAAAAAATATTCTCATATATATATATATACACAACAGAGAACCATCTTCAACAAGCTACTCAATATCTATCAAATGATATCGGAATATATACAATTACTGCAAATGATGAAATAAAATTAATTCGGCGTGCAACCAAACAAGTAAAATCAGATAAATCAGCAATATTGTCATCTATAAAGACTTCCTATTTATATAAATTGACGCCAGACAAAAAATATCTGAATGCAGATGAAATTAGGATTATCTATCAAAAAAAGAGTATAAAGTTTCTCCAAAAAATTTTATACGATTATTTTCAATTTAAAATAAAAGATCAATTTAATACATTTTTATCTGAAAAAGGAAACATCACACATATAGAGGATGTATTTCTGTTATCCTTCCCGGAAAAAACTATTATTTAGCATAAAGTCTAAGGACTTGTTGTTCTATGTGAATATTCATTCTCACTGAAATCCAAAATCCAGGACTTGTAGATGCCGGTTTTATTGCGCAATCTTTAATCTGCGTAATGCCCCATATATCCTTTAAATTACTCGGAAAACGGCGATCATTTAAAACGAGTGTCGCTACTTTTTTATATGTATTTGAATATGTTAACTCCCCAGTAGGGCGTCTTTCTCGATAATAAAATATCTCATGTTGTAAAGGAACATCAATCCGAGGAATCCAACCTCTTGCCATGGCAATTGTATCATTCCGTTCGGGGTTAATCGTGCCATAGTCTCCATAAATAAGATTGGCAGGATTTCCCTCTGCGACAAAACTAAAAATGTTCTGTTCAACTAATTTAAATGTATCTGAAAAATCATCTCCAATATCGCTAATATAACGTGGATATGATGTTGAAGCAATAATATATGTCGTATTGGAATCTAATAATTTGCGTAAATTATTAATTCTGGCTTTAACCTTTTGCGCAAACTCATTGTAAGATGAGGTTATAACGTATCCACAATCAATAATGGTAATTAATTCAACCCCTTTTAATTCATCCTTTAATAGAATAAAATCATTGTAGCAATTTTCGTCAAATAAATTATTTCTATATGCAATTATTTTGAAATGTTGCTTCAACTTTCGAACTTGCTTCAAAAGATTGTCTTGGAAATTTGTATCTTCTACATCAAGAATAATACATGGAATAATATTTCGAAAACATGCCTCTTGCTTTAAACCCAAAATAAAATTCACCCAATTTTTATAACCGTCGTCTGCTTTATAAAGAGAGTCAATCTCTGAATTTGATAAATTCACATCTGACGTTAAATCAATGCAGACTGTTTGCCCTTTAAAAATACTTTTTATAGAAGATAAACGCCTGTCAAATGGATATTTAGGAGCAGAATGATCTCCTTTTTTTTGAGGTAGTTTTCTTCCTCTGGTAAGTTCTATAATAGGAAGAATCGAAGAGAGAGTATTAGCACTCAGATATTGAACAGCTTTTAATTCAGACTCCCCGGTTTTAACAATTAAAGCATATTTCTTATTCATTATTTTTGAATCTTATATCCAAGATTTATTACTCTGTATCTCATAGCATCAATTGACACATTAAATGTTGCTGCTAAATTTGCCAAATTAGTATGTCCTGCTGAAATTAAACTTCGTATATCTTCTTCTGGCATTAATAATTTCCCTGCAAAATCATTTGCCGCATATTCAATAGCCGACGTATTTTCATTTCGAAAAAAAGTTAAATCCTCAAAACTTGCAGTAGCATTACGATGCAAATAGTAATGAGCAAATTCATGTGCAATTGTAAAACGCTGTCTATTTATATGATGATTCTTGTTTACACCAATTACCCATTTATTATTTATTAATTTTAGGTAGCCAGATTGTGCAGGACTCATTTCCTCGTATACAATTTCTATATTAGCATTCTGGACAATTGCAATGATATCCGTCATATTATCATGAATAAATCCCTTAGCTTTTGCATCACTAATAATGTCTTCTATTCCAACAATCAAAGGGGGCTCTGCCATATCTTGACTAATTTTATTAGTCCTTACACCTCTAATTCCCATAACAATAATATTTATTGGATAATTTCTTCGTTATCTTGTTGTTCATCTGACAAATCTCGTTGACATGCTGCAATTTGAGCTTCTAAATCATCACGCAATCCATTTAACTCTTCACGTGAAATAAATGTATCTGAAATAATCGGCAGTATAGACTGAACTGTAGTTTCCCTAAATTTTAGAGAATCGTCTAACATTTCATCGAGTTTAGCTTGAATATCTCTTTTGGATGCTAACCTTACACTAAAATAGCCCAAAAAAGAGAATATCACAAAAAGTGCAATTAAAAATGTAATAACCGTATTATAGAATGATGATATATGTGAGGTGTACTCGCTGGGAGTTAACAATATTCCTTTGACCTCCAATTCCTTTAACAAATTCAATTTTGCTACATCTAAGCTGTCTGCACCGTTAAATTGCATGTCTACTTCTGTATTTGTAATATATAACGGAGAGTAGTCATAACATTTAAAGCATATAAAAAGAATCAAGAATAAAATAACTACTCCTAATCCTCCGACTAATCCAGCAATACAATGTTTCATTTCGCCATGATATTTGAGTATATCCAAATATAAGATAAATAATCTTATTTTACAACTATTTATTTTACTATATATTGGAGCTGGGAAAATTTACAATCTTCTCCAATTAGAGTTCTGCGAGCGTTTCTGAGAACTTAGATTTAATTTCCCGTTCCAGTCGCGCTGTTTTATACGCGTCCATTCTTTTCAGAAAATTAATTGTCGCACGCTTCTCTTTTCGATACTCAACTTCTCCGACCTGCTTTTTTAAGTAGTCCAGATAAAGTTGATAATCAGCAGATGTTACAAAGATATATCTTTTTACAACATCTTGTGATATTTCGTCATATTTCAAATAAAAATTTCGGAACGATACATTTTCAAAAAAATCTTTCAGTTGCCGTTTAAGTATACTGTAATAATGAAAATTCATTAGCCCTGTCCCTCTGAAATCCCGAAACCCATGCGCCCGCAAATATTTCCTTTTCAGCATCACTTCAAAACGCAAGATATTTTCCGGAATCAAATGACGTTTCTTAACGGGAACGCGGCCTTTCCGAATTGCATCGTATGTCTTATCATAGCATTTCAACGTATATTCGGATAAAGGGCATTTTGCCCCCGCATAATGGCTTGTTCTAGGTAATGGCGTCATCGGGATAAATGGTCTGCCGGAATAACTATGCACCATCTGTATGTAGCGCATCGGCTCGCAGGCCATTTGCAAATTAATTCCGATCTCTATACTCGATACAATATATTTCTCAGCAGGGATGCCGATAATATCCGCCAAGGTCCGCATGGCTTCGATTGATTCTTTGATTGTAAATAAAGAATAATTATTCCCCTTTGCAAACCGGTGCAATGATCCCTCAACCATTAATCGCCGACCAACATATTTAAATTTTAAATTCTTTATGGTCGAGAGATAGGTTTCTGCTTCATATCTATCGACACCAATGGGTGCCAAATCTAATCTTTTTTCTACGGTATCTATATCAACATCGTCAATATAGAATTTAATTCGGTCAATCATAAATATTGCTAAACAGGCATTATATCTCCCATGATATTGTGTTTCTTAAAAGTTCCTCATTTAAATTTGTCGGAAGCCAAAGTCCATTATCTATTCGTTCGTATGCTTTACACAGATCAACTATTTTATCTTGGTCCCCAAAATTAATTTTTGTCCTTTCAAATTCAGTTAAGGTTTCATAATACTTTTTCGTAAATCCATATGTCGATAACAAGAGACCCTTATCCTGTTTTTCATTGACCACAACCTGAACGAATTGTTTAACAATGCTACTTCCAACTTTTTCATTTGATCTCCAATGTTTTACCTCAATAATGAAATGTTTTTTTATAGAATCTACTTCACAATCCAAAATAATATCTTTCCCTCCATCTTTGCTACATGGCGTTAAAGTCACGTTAAAATTCATTTTTTCGAAAATTTCCGCAAGGACTCGTTCAAGATCTCTCCACTCTAAGGCTTGCAATGCATCAGGATGCTCTAAAATCTTATAGATGAGTTGAGAACAGAGATTTTTAAACAAAATCATTACTGAATCCTTTTCGAACTCTTTGCTGTTGATAATTTTTATTTCGTCAACCCATTGTTCTAATTCGGATAAAAATTTTATTTCTGTTTTTGTAGGATTTCGCAGAAGATTAATATTGGATAATAATAATCTATCTCGTTCTCGTTTTGACATTTGAGAATCATCCAACAACAATACTAATTTATCAAACGAAACATCATTCTCCACACGCATTATTAATTGGCGAATAACATCCGATAAAGTTCTATCCGCCTTTTTATACGTTTTTAACTCCACGCCTATTTTATAAGATTCTTTCGCATACCTCTTGCTAACAACAAAATCCGGAAACCATTTTGAATTTGCAAATGAAGGCAATTCTACACTGAACCCAATCGCCCCAAATAAAAGCCTCAATTTCTCTAATACCTCACGCTCTATTGTTCTTATATTATACATGCTAAATATTTTATTTCAAAAATAAGAAAAGCAACTCTGAGAACAAAATAAAACATCTTGAATGTTCGATAAGTGTAATTACAGAACATTGGAAAAGTAACAATAAAAGCGATCCCGAAAGATCGCCTTTATATATTTGAAAATGTTAGGCCGAATTGTTAGCCCTCCAACTTCTTAGCGGGCATTTGGCTTCGGCTTATAGACTATTACAGTTTGGGCGTCAAAGTCAATGACAATTTCTCGCCCATCCCATCTGTACCGATATACCGCGGGCATGTCACCCGTATATCTTTCATGTGCGTAGGGTTTAATACGATGGACAGCCATGTCGATTGCATAACCCATACATGACCGGGAAACAAACTCTATACTTTGCAGGATGTTTTTCTCGTTGAATCGGCAACGATACGCTAAGAGCATTTTCTCGTATTCGTTGAGACCCTGAAAAACTTTTTCACCGCTTTCAAGGGTGGTTTGGAAGCCGAGCAGACTGTCAACCTTTTCATAGGTAGCGACACCGACAAGCTCTTTCAGTGCCTTAATGTCGAGATTGACTTTCTTGGGTTGTGCGAATCCGGTAGCTACTACCAAAAGCGCAACGAGGATAAGAATAAATCTTTTCATAGGGTTTCTAATTTAGATCGGTTAATAGTGGATTTAAGATGTGTGCCATGAAATCATTGAAACAGTTCTCCATCGTTTCCTCGGTTAAATTTTGATCGGGAACGATATGCAGTTCGATAAATTTATCTCCGATTTGAATATCCCATTTTTCTATCAGTTCCTTTTCGATATTCGTTGTGATTTTGTTGAACACGGATATATCGGGATTCATTTCTCCAACAGTTAAATTGAAGTAAATGATATTTTCTTGTTCTTGGTTGCCGAACATTGCATAGCCAAATTCCACATAAAATTTATTAACAATCTTTCGCCGGAATTGATTGTAAAATATCAATGAGGAATAGATTCCGACCTCGTTACGCAACCGAGGCATTTGTTTCCTGCCTTTTGCCCTTATATATGGGAATAGGGAGATTGTTAGTCGCTCGGAGTTCCGTTCGTCAATTTCATATTTCAATTCCGGCTTGTCGTTCAGAAATTGTTGAACCCGATTTTGAACTTTGTCATAATACGATTCGAGGATTTCTCCTATGACATTCGTCGTGTGGCAAATAGCGTCGGCAAGCATCGGCATATTTGCCAGACATTCATTGGTTAATTGTGTCAATTTGTTCATAAGGCGATATTTTTAATTGGGTGATTACGTTCGTGTAAAACTGATATATGCTAACTAATTGTCGGGGTATTTGTTCCGTATCCGGCTTTTGTATCCGCTTGTGCGACCCGTTGCATAACAACTGCATCAAAGCCGTTAAATAATCTTCTGCAATACGATCCAATGGCTCGCACTGGATGATCGCGTTAAATACGGAACAGTAATCGCAATAGCCCCACTGGTTATCCAATGCATCTTTTCGGTTGCAGTCCGAATAGCTGATGGTCAAATAATACCTGTCGTATGCAGGGAATGTCCGTTCTGCATAAATCCGATAATCGTCGATTTGATTTTTCCCGATACGCCCGTCCGAAAAGCGGCTTTCGATTTTATTCTCGATAATTAACACCCACCGGTTCCGTTCATCCGTAATTGTCAGATCGGGAATCCGACCCGTAATTTTTCCGCAGTCTTTGATCTGCTCCTCGGCTTTCACCTGATAGGTTTCACTGGCTTGAATGTGTTGTAACAATTCGTCTTTGCCGGATAAACATTCCGCAGATTTTATTAATGCCGATAAAATAGCCTTGTTGGATTCGAACAGATGAGCGAGATATAATGTATGTGCAGGCTCGTAAGCATGCTTTTTAATGATAGCTAAGCATGACGGCCGTTTCAGAAAAGCATAGCGATCTAAAAAGGGTGCAACATATCTGTTGTAATTCTTGTCAACCTCATGTGGGTAGAGTGCTTTGATTTTTGCGAGGGCGTCGAGTTGGCTGTTTACCAATGATGCCTCCGCAAGAATTCGCTGTTCCTTGTCTTTTTCGACAAGGATTTTCAGCTTCGCCGTAAGTTCTTGGAATTGTTCGGGTGTAGGCATAAAAAACGTGGACTAAACTGTTATTTGCTGTTGAGGTCTTCGACTACCTAATCTAACAAATAGAGTAAAGCCCACGTCGTGAAACGTGAGCGTTTACGCCTTACTCTTGTTAGATTGTTTGAAATTGTCGAAGTTTCAACAGCAAGAATAAAAGCTAACGCTTTATATTAATATGTCAGTAATTTTAAATCTCTTTGTCTATTGAAATTTTAATTGGTTCCGAAAACAAAGTTAGAAATTTTCTGCGGGACTGCAAGAAAAAATTACAATGGCTGGATTTCCAGAAATCCGTTCTTATCTATACAGACTACCCGTACCTATTTTGAAATTTATTCCAATTTAAGGGGTGGGGGCTGTAATTCGCATCTGCTCGCAGTGCTACCTGCATACCCCTTACCTGCGAATTAGGTTGACACGGATTTATGCAATCTTTGTATATATATGCACTTCGTATTGATAAATACACACATTAAATTACTTGCCGCGATCTGTTTCAAATTAGCTGTATCTGCAAATTTAATTTCAAATGCCCACTGAAACACAACCGCCTTTTTACCCCTTTTTCTACTGGTTGCTACGGTTAACCTGATTTCAATAAAACGCTATAATGTACTATACATGAATAAATTAAACGTCTTTTTGTGCGTTTTGTAAAATAGCCTTTTGAAAGCCCGAAAATTTGGTCCTTATAAAATACAAAAAAGAGGTTGACTTAATGCAACCTCTTTGGTTTGTAATTTTCTTGGTTCCGAACGATTTATTTTAGTCCGGTGAGTTATATTTGACGATGCTTTCCTGCAACAATTTTTTTGCGCGTTCTTTCATGTAAAACGAGCAATGCGTCGTTTGCAGGAACGCCCAAATATGCTGTTTGGCATAGCCGATTCTACGTGGGCTGAACTTGTGATATTGTATGCGCCCTTCGTCTCTGTAATTTTTTAAGGTTCGTAGGCTGATGCCCAAACCGTCTGCTACTTCTCTCGAAGTGAAAAATCCGGATTTAATATCAACATCTAACCTCATGGCTTGTGGGAGTGTTTAACTGTTCGATAATATCGTCTTTTGATTTGTCGAGCATGTGCGCATAAGTTTGCGTGGTTTTCATATCGCCGTGTCCGAGAAATTCTTTTAAGGCATAGTAATTTCCATTGCATTTCAATAGGAAAATTGCGGAAAATGTATGCCGTCCGGTATGTGTAGAAAACGATTTTTCGATTTGGGCTTTTTCTTTGATTCTTTTCAATGCCTTGTTTATGCGGGCTGTCGTTGTTGAAATGGCTGTGAATATTGTTTTTGCCGGGACTTGTTCGTAATCGTATTCGAGATAAGGGAAAATATAATCTTCGGGATTTATTTCGAATCGCCGTAAGACACACCGTTTCCGTATCTCGATCAATTCAATCGCTTTGTCTTGTAGCGGCAGATGAATTGTTTTTTTGGTTTTCTTGATGGTTTTATGAAGACGTTTCCCGTCAAAATTTTTCCATTTCAACGTAAGAATATCCGAAATGCGTAATCCGGTATAGATTTCAAATAAAAATATGTTCCGTATGTCATACAGATAATTTGTCGGTCTTATTTTTAAGTTTTCTATTGCCGCGACTTCGGTTTCGTCCAAAAACACCCGTTCTACGGGTACATAACGTTTTTTATAATAGGTGAACGGATTGAGTGTATTGTCCAAACGGTACTCTTTGTAAAGATCATTCACGAGTTTTCCTATGATTTTCATGTTTGCCGTAATCGTGTTCGGTTTATTCTTACGAACGGTAGCTAAGTGATATTCATAGTCTTTCAATGTTTTTTCCGTAAGTGCATTTACCGGGAATGTAGTTCGGCCTGTAAATTTTTGGAACCGTTCCATTGTCGAACTTACTTTCGCATGGTGCGCGAACTTTCCGACTTCTGCAAGCCGTTGTACATATGTTTCGGCATACTGAAATAAATCCAGTGAGCAACTTTGGTGTATTTTATCCCGGATTGCCGTAATTCCGGCATCTGCATTTTCCACGTCGCACATGTAGGCTGTTTTGGTATATTCAGCCAATGCTGTTTTTAATTTGAGATTTAAGACACCTGCATTTGTCGCTGTTTTTCTGATTTCTTTGCTTTTTGCATCCCAATCTGTAATCGGTATGCGGAATAGAGTTTTGTAAGTTGTTTTTCTGTCTGCGGTAATTCGGATGCAGACCGGCGCTTCATTGTGCGCGTTCACTTTGTCTTGCCGTAATACGGCGCTCGCAGTAATTTTCATACGTCGATGAATTTAATTGGTTATATTATTTTTTTGTGGGATTTCTGCGGGATGAGGGGGTAAAACATAGGTAAAACAATTTTACCGTTCCCGATTGATTTGAATATATAAAAAAGAAATGAAAGTTCCAAACGCCTAATTTGAACGTCAGGCATTTACAACTTTTTTTCAGGTAAATGACGAAAGAAGCGGAACCGCTGATTAAAACTGGTGGTACCACAATGAAGCAATAGCCGCTGCAAATTCAATTTGCAGCGGCTATTGCTTCATTGTATCTTGATGGGAGGTCCCCAGAGAGGCGGTTTTGCAGGCTGTTTCATGCTGCTCTTAAGCAGGCGGTGGTATTACGAATATCGAATTTTTGCGGATAGATTGAAAATTGAAAAAGGCAGGTTTCTCAGACCTGCCTTTTCGCGTTTGCGATCGTATGCTTTTTTCGACTTGTGGACGGCCCGGAACCTTGCCGGACGGCCGTGCCGTGCGATTTCCTCCTCGCGGCTCGCCTTGCGGTGGGCCTTGAGGTAATCCTGCTGGGTGATCTTTTGTTTTTTCATGTTACACTGCGTTTTTGACGGGCTGGGTGCACCATCCGCGGGGGTAAAGGTAGCGAATTCGTCCGGATCGGCAAAATCGGCAAAAAAACTTATCTTTGCCGACGATGGATTTCAACCGTTACATATCGGCCGCCGAATTCGCGCCGCTTGCCGAGCTGTTCCGCAGGGAGGGTGAAAGCCTCTCCGTCCCCAAGGACGGCTGTTTTTCGTTCCAGCAGGTCCGCAACCGCTGCAGCGGATTGGTCGAGGAGGGCGCTTTCCGCTATGTGCACGCCACGGAAGCGGGCGAGCGACATGTCGTCGGGTACGCTTTCGCCGGGGAGTTTGTCGGTGACTATATCTCGATGCGCAACGACGTCCCCGCGTGGGTGAGTATCGAAGCGATGTGCGACAGCCGAGTGCTGACGCTGACGGGCGAACGGCTCGAAAAATTCTACCGGACCGATGCTGCACACGAGCGGTTGGGCCGCACCGTCGCCGAGCATATGCTGGCCGAGATTTACGAACGGCTGCTGCAATCGTACGTCTCGACTCCGCAGGAGCGTTACGAATCGCTGCTGGCGCGCTGTCCCGGCCTGCTCGAACTGGTCCCGCTCCGGGAGCTGGCCTCGTTTCTCGGCGTGCGTCCCGAAACGCTGAGCCGCATTCGCCGCCGGGTGCGGTGATTTCTTGATTCGGATCAAGTGTTTTCCGCTTTCCGCGTCCTATCTTTGCGCATATGAAACGAGCTATTGTCATCGGTGCCACTTCCGGCATCGGCCGCGGCCTTGCGGAGTGCTTTGCGGCGCAGGGATATGCCGTGGGGCTGGTCGGCCGCCGGGAAAATCTGTTGAAGGAGATCGCGCAGTCCGATCCTGCTGCATACCGCTTTGCCGTCGCCGACGTGACACGGCCCGCCGAGACAGTCGCCGCGCTGGAATGTCTGGTCCGGGAGCTGGGCGGCATGGATTTGTGCGTCGTCAGCGCCGGAACGGGCGATCTGAATCCCTCGCTGGATTTCGCGCTGGAAGAGACGGCCATCCTTACCAACGTGCTGGGCTGGACGGCGGTCGCAGACTGGGCCTACAACCGTTTCGAGCGGCAGGGCGGCGGACATCTGGTCATCGTCTCGTCGGTCGGCGGACTGCGCGGCGGGGGAGCGGCTCCGGCCTACAACGCCTCGAAAGCCTATCAGATCAACTACGCCGAGGGACTGCGGCAGCGCGCCGCGAAATCCAGACTCCCGCTTTACGTCACCGACGTCCGTCCGGGCTTCGTCGATACGGCGATGGCCAAGGGTGACGGTCTGTTCTGGGTGATGCCGGTCGAAAAAGCCGTCCGGCAGATCGTGCGGGCGGTCTGCCGCCGCAGACGGGTTGCGGTTGTCACCCGCCGCTGGCGCATCGCGGCGTGGCTGCTCCGGCACATGCCCGACGGAATTTACCTCAAAATGTAATGTGTATGAACGGATGGTTTATTGCGGCGGGGGCGCTGCTTACCGCGGCGTTTTTCGTCCATGTCGTTTCGGGGAACCGCTTCTATACGGCAGCCTGTCCCGGCCGGAACGCCGCCGCGGACAAAGCCTACGAAGCGTGGCTGATGGGACGGTGCGGCGTCCAGATGATTACGGCGGATCTGGCCCTCGGAGCGGTATTCCTGCTGCTGCTCGGCTTCGGAGCCATTCCCCGCAATTTCCAGCTGGAACTCTTCCTGCTGCTGACTTACGGCGGCTGGTTCCTGCTTTGGCTGGTGTCGCTGGGCTATGAACGCGCGGCGAAGCCTCGTTATCTGCGTCTCTGCCATTGGGCGCTGTTTCTGACGGTCGCCCTGCTGGTCCTGCTCGGCATGTAGCGGCGGTACGCCCGGCGTCTCTCCGGCAGACTGTCCCGGTTGGGACGGCTGTTTTCCGCTGGCCCGCCTATCCCCGAAGGGCCGCTATAGAGTCGTGAGCGATTTCACGCCGGCGTTGTATTCGCCGATGATTTGCCGGACGATTTCGCCTGCCGGCGGCAGGTCGCGGATCAGCGACGCGATCTGTCCGATCTCCAATTCCCCGTCTGCGAGGTCGCCCTCGAAAATGCCCCGCTTCGAACGCCCGCGGCCCAGCAGCTCCTTCAGTTCTTCGGCCGAGGCGCCCCGGTTTTCGGCGGTTTCGACTGCCGTGTAGAAGTCGTTGCGGATCAGGCGCGTCGGCCCGATCTTCTTCAGCGCCAGCATCGTGCCGCCCTCTTCCAGCCCGATGCAGAGCCGTTTGAAGGCGTCGCTGGCCGAACTCTCTTCGGACAGCGCGAAGCGGGTGCCCATCTGAATGCCCTCGGCTCCCAGCGCGAACGCCGCCAGCATGCCCCGGCCCGTGGCGATGCCGCCCGCCGCGATCAGCGGAATCGTAATCGCTGCGCGCACCTGCGGAACCAGCGCCATCGTGGCCGTCTCCTCGCGGCCGTTGTGCCCGCCCGCTTCGAATCCCTCGGCGACGACCGCATCGACACCCGCTTCCTGACTTTTCAGGGCGAATTTCGTGCTCGACACCACGTGCGCGACCTTGCAGCCTGCGGCATGCAGTTGCCCGGTCCATGTCTTCGGGCTTCCCGCCGAGGTGAATACCGCCGGGACCCGCTCCTCCATGACGACCTGCATGATCTGCTCCGCGTAGCGGTACATCAGGGGGACGTTCACGCCGAACGGTTTGCCGGTCGCCGCGCGGCATTTGCGGATGTGTTCGCGCAGCAGGTCGGGCGTCATCGAGCCTGCGCCGATCAGGCCCAGTCCGCCCGCGTCGCTTACGGCCGCCGCGAGCCGCCAGCTGCTGCACCAGATCATGCCGCCCGCGATGATCGGGTAGCGAATGCCGAAGAGTGTGGTTATTCTGTTTTCCATGCTTACGGAAGTTTAGTCGTTGCAAAAGTAGCCAAATTATCGGGAGTCCGGCAGGGCGTTTCTGCTAAATACCCGGTTTTTTGCTTGCCCGGTCCCGGAAAAATCCCCATCTTTGCCTTCCGTTTTACGCAAACAATACCGAAAATGCTCTATACCGAAGAATCCCGGATCGGCGCGCTGGCCGTGCATATCGTGGGCAACAAAGCAAAAGACGAGCCGCTGATGGTCTCGCCGTCGCTCTCCGACCAGCTCTCCGACGCGCCCCTGATGCAGACGCTGCTGGCCTATTTCATGGGCGGTTTCAAGTCCGAGGAGTATTTCAACCTCTACCACGACACCGACCTGACCTGCAACGAGGTCTGGAATTTCACCTGCAGGATCTTCGACGACCCCGAATCGTTTTACGACCATTCGGTCAGCCTTGCCAGACATCTCTATGAAACCGGCATGCACCCCCAGATCAAGAGCGGGGAGTTCTATGTCGTCTACTTCACCGACTGCCGTTTCGGAGGCGAGACGGTCGATGCCGTCGGGCTGTTCAAGTCCGAGACGCGCGACACGTTCCTCGACGTCGAGGAGCAGGCGTCGGGGCTGCATATCGCCGCGCATCAGGGGATCAACGTCAATAAGCTGGACAAGGGGTGCGTCGTTTTCAACACCGAGCGCGAAGCGGGTTTCGCGGTCTGCGTCGTGGACAACACCAACCGTGCCGAAGCACGCTATTGGATCGACGATTTCCTGCACGTGCGCCAGCGTCAGGACAATTACCACAATACCCACAACGCGATGGCCATGTGCAAGAAGTACGTGACCAAGCATCTCCCGAACGAATTCGAGGTGTCGAAAGCCGATCAGGCCGAGATGCTCAACGAGACGATGAAATACTTCAAGGAGCAGGACAGTTTTTCGCTGGACGACTTTTCGGAGAAGGTGATCCGCCAGCCCGAAGTCATGGAGAGCTTTTCGCGCTACAAGCAGGAGTACGAGCAGGACCGCGACATCCGCATCGAGGACGAATTCGCCATCTCCGAATCGGCGGTTAAGAAACAGGCCCGTTCCTACAAGAGCGTCATCAAGCTCGACCGCAACTTCCACATCTACGTCCACGGCAACCGCAGTCTGCTCGAACAGGGCGAGGACGAGAAGGGCAAGTTCTACAAGGTCTATTACGAAGAGGAGGAGTAGCGGCGCCTTCGGTTCTCTTCGGTTCTCTTCGGTCGATCGGCGGCCCGCAGCGATGCGGCCCGCTTTTTTGTGTCAGGACCTTTTGCCGGTGTTTTTCGGTGTTGCGCGGGGCGGCTGTTCCCTGAGTGACTGGCGTCCCCGGTGTCTCTGGCGTCCCCGGTGTCTTCGGTGTTTCCGGCGAAATTCGCAGCGACTTCTCCCGTTTCTCCCGTTTCTCCCGTTTCTCCCGTTTCCCTCCCGCGCCCCGTATTATACTTTTTTCATTCCCCGTCTGCTATCCCCCGTCCGCCGTTTTTCCGCTCGCCGATAGCCGCTCCTCTCCGTATTGTCCCGGAAAAATTGCCCCTCCCCGGTCCGAAACCGCACCGAAAACCCGGCCCTGCGTTGATTTTGCCCCGTTTTGCTTGCTTTATTCTATTATTTTTTGTAATATGAATTTATTATCCGTGCGTGTTGTGACTGCACGCATGGTACCGGCCGTGCTGCGGAACCGGATGTTTTCCGAAGAATCTGTATTATGGCCGCTGGGGGTTGTGATAATTGTAGCTTGCGACGGGAAGTATTTTGCCGTCGTATCGATCGTTTTGGGATGTGACGCCGCCTCGGCTGCCGGATTCTTTCTATCTCCGATATTCCGAAACGGCGCGATTGTGGCGTGAACGGGTGTGAGTTCCCGGCTTGTCCGCGATTGAGCTTCGAAACGGGGCACTTCTTTTGTAAGCTACAAGTGTGTAGTAAAAAATCAGGCTATTATTCCGGTAATTTGCGCTATGAAAAAGCAGAGGCGAAATGACTTTTTTATTGGGCAGGTTGTTGCCGGGCTGAGAGCGGCCCGGTTGGAACGCAAGCTGACTCAGGAGAACGTACGCTTCGATACCGATCTGAATATCGCACGGATCGAAAGCGGGCGGCACAGTATTTCGCTGACTACGATCGCCGATTTATGTGACTATTATAAGATTTCTCCGGCGGATTTGTTCCGGAACATTGCGACGCATCCCTGACTTCACACAGAAAGAACCGGTCTTAAGGCCGGTTCTTTCGCTTATGCTTCGAAGGGTTTCTCGAAAGCCAGCCTTTCACCGCTTCCGTAGACGATTTTGCCGCAGTAGGCGAATCCCAGCCGTTCGAGCATCCGCAGCATGTAGCGGTTGTCGAAATTGGTGTCCACCCTGAAACTGCCGACGCCCCGTTCGCGGGCCAGCGCTTCGGTGCGGCGCATGAACTCCGCCGCCACGCCGCGGCCCTTCTCCCCGTCGGCCACCGCCAGCCGGTGCAGGACGACGTAGTCGCCCCCGGTCAGCCACGCCCCGTCTATTGCCCCGTAGGCCGGTTCGCCGTCGAAAACCACCGCCCCGTATGCGATCGCGGCGCCGGATGCCCTCCCTTTGTCGCACTTCTGCGGCGTTCCTGCAGCTGCGGGTTCCTGCGCCGTGCCGGACTTCTCGAACACATACCCGTACCCGCGCGCTATGTCGTTGTCGATATCGGCCCGTGCGGGGTAGCCGTCCTGCCATTGCAGGCTCCCCAGCGCCCGCATCTGGGCCTGCGCCTGCCGGATGATCTCCATGATGCGCTCCGCATCGGCAGGCTCGGCCTTCCGGTATTTCAGATCTTCGTTCATGGCGGCAAATATAGGATAATTGCCGGAATTGGAAAAGACTTTTTTTCAGTCCGAAGGGGTGTGCCGCCGTACGGTGAATATATTTTCGTATTTTTGCCGGAAACAGAATCATGCCGATATGAAGAGATTCGTTATAGCCTGCGCCTGCCTGCTCGCCGCCTGCGCGGTTCCCAAGGGATTCACCGATAAGGAATGTGAAGTGATTGCCTCGCAGAGCGGGGCGGTCATGCGCTTGTGCCGGATCGGCGACCGTGCCGATTCGCTGTTTCTGCGGCGGAAGGCCGCGCCGCTGGGGGCTGAGGAGTTGAAGTCGGAATATTTCCGCCGGCTGAAGCAGGGCATGCTGCTCACCGTGCGGGATACTGCCGACGAAGGTGTCGGAATCGCCGCGCCGCAGGTCGGCGTTTCGCGCCGGCTGATCGCCGTGCAGCGTTTCGACAAGCCCGGCGAACCGTTCGAATGCTATGTCAATCCCGAAATCGTCGGTCGCTCGGCGGCCCGTACCGCCGGCAGGGAGGGGTGTCTCTCCGTCCCCGAAACGTCGGGGACGGTCCTGCGTGCTGACCGCATCGTGCTCCGCTATCTGGATGAAACGACCATGCGGCCGGTGACGGATACCGTCGAGGGATTTACCGCCGTGATTTTCCAGCACGAAATCGACCACCTCGACGGGGTGCTGTTCATCGACAGGATGCAGCGCGGGAATTAGTCCATTCCGACGCAGAAAGCAGGAAAACCCTACCGAAGGTTTTCCCGCTTTACCTTATGCGGATGCGAAGCGTCTGCTGCGCAGCAGATAGACGAGCAGCAGTGTTTCGAGCGCTTCCGCGACGGGTACCGCGAGCCAGATGCCCGTCACGCCCGCCATGTGCGGCATGACCAGAAAGCAGAACGTCATCAGCACGATGCCGCGCAGAACGGTGAGTCCCGTTGCGAGCCGTCCCCGTTCGATGCTCTGGTAGTAGCCGATCGTCACGACGTTGATCCCGAAGAAGGGATAGCCCGCCGCGAACCACGGCAGTCCCTGCACGGCGATGGCGTACGCCGGGGCGTCGGGCGTCAGGAACAGCCCGACGATCCACGGACTGCATAGCCACGTGAATCCGAACGCCGCCGCGCCGCACAGCGCCGCCGTGCCGAGCGCCATTCGCAGCGCTTTCCGGCCGCGCCGCATCAGCCCTGCGCCGTAGTTGTAGCTGATGATCGGCTGCGCCGATTGGATGATGCCGTTGTAGACCATGAAGATGATCGGGAAGATGTAGCAGGCGATGCTGTACGCCGCCACGCCGTCCTTGCCGACGTAATGGATAAAGGTGTAGTTGCCGACGATCATCAGGCACGAAATGGCCAGCTCGCTCAGCAGCGCCGGGAATCCGATATAGCTCATGTACCAGAGGTTGCGCACCGTGAGCCGCATGCTTTTGCCGCTTATCTTGAGCTTCACGAACCGGAGCGTCCGGCTGCGGCGGAACATGTACCAAAGCATCACGCCCGAACCGACGACGTAACCGATGCCCGTGGCGACGGCGGCGCCCGCCAGCCCCCATTCGAATACGAAGATGAAGAGGTAGTCGAGCACGATGTTGATGCACGCCGCCATGATGTTGCAGGCCATGGCGAATCCCGGCGCCCCGTCGAGCCGCACGATGAACATCAGGATGTTGAAGACGGCCAGCGGCGCCAAAAACAGCGTGAACCATACGAGGTATTCGCGCGCCGGGACCATCAGTTCGCCGGGGGTGCCCAGCAGCAGGAGCAGCGGTTCGTGCCAATGGATCAGCAGGGCGCTGAGCAGGGCGATCAGCAGCGCCGGAAGCACCAGCGACTGCGTGATGTTGATCTCCGCCACGCGGCGCTTGCCTTGTGCGAGATTGATCGACGCCACGACCGAGCCGCCCATGCCGAACATCAGTCCCAGCCCCGTGCCGAGCGTGAAAAGCGGTGCGACGATATTGACCGAAGCGAGGGCGTCGCTGCCTATGCCCCGCCCTACGAAGATGCCGTCGGTGATGACGAACACGGCCGAGAAGACCATGCCCATGACTGTGGGAAAGAGGAAGCGCCGGAAAAGTTTTCCGACGTCCGAACTGCTGAAATCGATACTGTCTCGTTGCATATTCCTTACTTTTTTCGAAGTGGTGCAAAAGTAAGGCTTTCGGCGCGGGGAAAAGTTACCTTATGATAATTTCGTCATTTGATTTCGGCCCGGATGCGGCTCAGGCTTTGGGGCGTGACGAAGAGGTAGGCCGCGAGGTCTTTCAGCGCGATGCGCTGCAATAATTGGGGATATTCGCGCAGTACGCGCTTGTACTGCTCGCTCTTGTCGCGCCATGCGAAGTCGGCGAAATACTCCTCGTGCCGGCGCAGCTGCTCTTCGGCCATGCGGCGGCCCCAGTCGGCCAGTTCGGCGTCCGCCGCGAAGAGCCTGTCGATCTCCTCGCGCGGCAGGCGCACGAGCGTCGTCGGCTCCATGGTCTCGATCGTGTGGCCCGAAATGCCGCCGGGCCATGCTCCGAGCGTCGATGAGGTCGGATCGCCCTCGAACGCGAAGGAGAGGATCACGCACTTGTCCTCGCGCATGACGTAGGAGCGCGCCGAACCTTCCGTCACGAAGCGGATCTCCTGATCGCGCTGTCCCTCCTCGACGATGATCTCCTTGCGGGCGTGGACACTTTGCGACGCATGCCGCATCAGCACTCCGGCAGCCCGCTCCGAAAGCCCGTAACGGCCGCGCAGTATTTCGGTGAATTCCATGCCGCGAAGTTACGTATTTTTCCCGTACTTATGAAATGCGCCGTCCGCTCCCGGCCTGCCGGTCTGTCATGTCGTATTTGCAGATTTTGTGACAATTCGTGACATTTTTGCATTTATTCGGCGCTGGCACAGGATTTGACCCTCTACGGATGAAACCGCTCCGAGAGGGGGCGATAAAAAGGAAAACAGTTAAACCGAATAAAACCAAGGAGGACAAAATTATGACACCTGCAAGAACGAATCAGAACTGGCTGCCGGGAATTTTCAACGAGATTCTGGGCGACAACTGGCTGGCCGAGCGCCGCAGCACCACGGCTCCCGCCGTCAACATCATCGACGGTGAAAACGAATACAAGGTCGAGGTCGCCGCTCCGGGTATGACCAAGGAGGACTTCAAGGTCCACATCAACGAAGACAACGAGCTGGTGATCTCGCTGGAGAAGAAGACCGAGAACAAGGAGGAGGACGCCAAGCGCAAAGGCACCTACCTGCGCCGCGAATTCTCCTACACGCAGTTCCAGCAGAGCCTGCTGCTGCCCGACAATATCGAGCGCGAGAATATTTCGGCCAAGGTCGAAAACGGTGTGATGACCATCGACATTCCCAAGAAGAAGATCGAGGAGACTGCCGCCGCCACGCGCCAGATCGAGGTTAAATAGGGGCTTGCGCAGCCTGAAGATAAGCAGAGCGTCCGTAAGGGCGCTCTGCTTTCGTTTTGCCGTCGGCGTCCGGCTTTGTGGTGTGCGTCCGGCTTTGTGGTGTGCGTCCGGTTTTGCGGCGTGCATCCGGCTTTGCGGCGTGCGGCCGAACCGTCGGCTCTCCGGCTGGGGAGATGGTTTTTGCCGGAACGTATGAACGGTTCCGTTCCGTTTTTTTGCAACTGTTCTGCGGTGCTCCGGGACTTGCATTTCCGTCGCCGTTTTTTTATCTTTGCCGTATGACGACCGAACTTTGTGCCTATTCCATTGAAGCGTGCGAGACCGCCCGCCGTGCGGGTGTCGCCCGCGTCGAACTCTGCGCCTCGCCCTACGAGGGCGGCACGACCCCTTCGGCCGCGGCCATCCGTATGGCGCGCCGCATCGAAGGTTTGCAGCTCTGTGTGATGATCCGTCCCCGCGGCGGAGATTTCCTCTATGACGACGCCGAATTCCGGCAGATGCTCGAAGAGGTGCGCTTCGCCCGCGAATGCGGCGCCGACGGCGTGGTCTTCGGCTTGCTGACGCCCGACGGAAGGGTCGATACGGCGCGTACGGCGGCCCTCGTGGCCGAAGCCGGGCCGATGCAGACCACCTTCCACCGGGCGTTCGACATGACGTGCGACCTTTCCGATGCGCTGGAGGAGATCGTCCGCGCCGGATGCACCCGCATCCTGACTTCCGGCGGCCGCAATACGGCGTCCGAAGGCATCGGTGACCTCCGCGCGCTCGTCGTGCGGGCTGCGGGCCGCATCGAGATCATGGCCGGCAGCGGCGTGAATCCGTCGAACGTGCGGCAACTGGCCGCGACGGGTGTCGATGCCCTCCATTTCAGCGCGCGCGGCATGCGGCCGAGCGGCATGGCATACCGCAATCCGCAGATTTCGATGGGCGGCTGTTCCGGCGTGCCGGAGTACGCTTCGCCCTGCGCCGACGAACGGACCATCCGACAAATCCTGAACGAATTAAACCGATGAAACGCATTTTCCTCCTGCTTCTGGGACTTTCCCTCTGCGCCTGCGGCCGTTATGGCTGCGGCGTTCCCGCCGAATACGAACCTCTGCTCGACGCAGCGCTGGCCGACTGTCCGCGCGCCGACAGCCTGCGGCAGCTGCTGCGCGAAACTCCGCGCAATCGGCGTGCGGGGATGGCTTTCCTTGTAGCCTATATGCCGCAGGGCGACCGCGATACGATGCGGCTCGACCTGCTGCGCGAAAATGTCGAGTACGCCTACCGTGCGCGGGAAACCTACCCGTGGACGCGCGCACTGCCCGACTCGGTCTTTCTGAACGACGTGCTTCCCTACGCCGTCGTGGACGAAGTGCGCGACAGCTGGCGGCCCGACTTTTACGCCCGCTTCGCCCGCCGTGCGGCCGGAGCCGCGGACGTTCGCGCCGCCATCGACTCGATCAACCGGCATATTGCCGCCGATGTCGCCGTAGAATACAACACCGCCCGCGAAAAGACCAACCAGAGTCCCTCCGAGTCGATGCGTCAGCATATGGCCTCCTGCACGGGCCTTTCGGTCCTGCTGGTCGATGCCCTGCGCGCCGCGGGCATTCCCGCGCGCTTCGCCGGAACTCCCGCATGGCACGACGATCGGGGCAACCACAGCTGGGTCGAGGTGTGGATCGACGGCCGCTGGCATTTCACGGAGTATTATTTTCCGGGAAGACTCGATTACGCATGGTTCTTCGCCGATGCGGGACAGGCGTCGCCCGACGACCGTGCGCACGGCATTTTCGCCGTCTCGTTCCGGCCTGCGGGCGACTGGTTTCCGATGGTGTGGAGCGAGGATTCGCGCGAGGTCCACGGCGTGAACGTCACGCAGCGTTACCGCGACCTCTATGCCGCCTATGCCGATGACCTCGCCGAGCGGGGACGGCATGCGACCGTGACCTTCATGATGTACGACAAGGCGGCGCATGCCGGGCGTTCCGATGCGCGCGTGGCGGCCAACGTCGATGTTTTCTGCGGTTCGGAGCAGATGGGCGGCGGCCGTACGGCCGGTCCCCGGCAGGACATGAACGACGCCCTGCGCTTCCTGCTCGAAAAGGGAAGAACCTATACCTTCCGTTATGAAAACTCCCGCGGCGAAGCGGCGCAGGTGACCGCCGAAGTGGGCGACGCTCCGCTGACCGTTACCGGCTATATGGAATAGCGGCCGGAAGCGGGGCGTGTGCCGGGGCCGGGCGCCAACCGATGTGTTTCCGACACAACAAGACGGCAGAGCGAAAATCTCTGCCGTCTTGTTATTATACCCGGTGTTTCCGCGGAAGCGTCCCTCGGCAGCTGCGTTTAGGCCCGCATCCGCTGGTCACTACCCGCCGGCTCCGGTTATTTTCCTTCGTCCCCGGTTGGCTCTGGTTCGAAATCGACATCGACCCGGTCGGTCTGCAGGTTTGGGATCGGCACGATCCGCTGCGGCGTTTCGCCCAGCGACAGATGGAGGATAGGGTAGGGCCTGCCCGACGGATCGGTCGCGTCGCGCCCCGTGACGCGGAATCCCAGCCGGGCGTAAAATCCCGCCGCCTGCGCGTTCTGCTCGTTGACATCGACCCGTCTTATGCCGCATTCGCGGACGAGATATTCCACCAGTTGCCGGCCCACTCCTTTGCCGCGCGCTTGGGGCGCGACGAAGAGCATTTCGAGCATATCGCCGTCGATACCTGCGAACGCGGCGAATCCTCCGAACATCCCGTTCTCGTCCAAGCCCTCCGGTCGGCGGGATTCTCCTGTCTTGCCGGATGTCCGGAACTCGTGCCGGTTCTCCTGTTCTGCGGATGTTCCGGTTTCAGGCGCCTTGCTGTCCGGCTTCCGGATGACGTGTAATTCCACACCCCGGAGCGCTTCCTGCCGGACCATTTGCCGGAAAAACACGATATCCTCCGGCGCGAGAAAGTCGTGCGTCGCCCGCACCGAGGCTTCCCAAAGGTCGGTCAGGGCGTCCAGTTCCCCTGCCGACGGGTTCTTCAGTCGTTCTATTGTCATATTACATAATTGTTACGGGTGGTTTGCGCCGGGCGAAGTTGCGCGCCAGAACGGCGGCGAAAGGCGTCCCGAACGTGCGTGCGCCGAACGGGCAGCCTTTGACGCATGCACAGCAGCGGATGCAGCGCGCCGAGTCGGTGTGCAGTTCGTCGCCGCGCGCGATCGCCTGCGTGGGACAGAGCGCGACGCAGCGGCCGCATTGGGTGCACCGTGCGGCGTCGCCCGCGGGGAGCAGTACGGCCGGAGTGCGTTTCTGCCTCCTGCGGTACCCCAGCACGAAACGGATGAACCGCAGTTTTGACAACAGCGGCGTATGCGGCTCGCGGAGTTTTGCGGCGTCGATCGGGCCGGTCTCTCCGTGCGCAAGCTTTTGGCCAATGCGCGCTCCGAAAGCGGCCGCTTCGGCGAGGTCCTGCGTATCGGGACGTCCTTCGGCGATCGGCGTGCCGGGCGTGCTGTACGAGTGTTCGCCCACGAAAGCCCCGGCCGCCACGGGAACGAATCCCCGCTCGGCGACGAACGCCGCCAGTTGTGCGACCGCCGTCCCGAAAGCCCGGTTGCCGTAGACCGCCAGCACTACGGCCGGCGTTCCCTCGCCGCGAATCTCCTGCAGCCTTTCCAATGCCGCAGGCGCCACGCGGCCCCCGTATACCGGCACGGCGAATACCGCCGCGGCATCGGCCGGCAGCACGGGCGGTTTTCCCGCCGCATGCGTCAGGTCGATTGTGGTGAACGCCTTTGCCGCGCTGCCTGCGGCGGCATTTGTACCGGCGTCCGGAACGGCCGCCGCATTTGCCGCTGCATTGCAGCTCCCGCCGTGCCGGGCCACTCCCTGCGCAACCGCCGCGGCGATTTTTCTCGAAGTTCCCGTCGGCGAAAAGACGACGGTGTAGACTGCTGTCGGATTCATAGGCTCCATGTTGTGTGTTGCGCAAAGGTACGAAAAATCGCCAGCCCGCAGGTATCCGGCAGCGGAATTGCATTCCTGATTTTGGAAAATATTTTTTATATTTGCATGTAAACCTCTAAATTTCAGAAACGATGACTGTGAAGATTATTACCTGTGCGGCTCTGCTGCTCGCGGCATGCGGCGGCGCGCAGCCGGCCAAGAAGGAGGCCAAGGTCCCCGAACCTGTGACCGAAGTGAAGCACGGCGCGGAGATCGCCCTTCTCAAACCCGATTCCAAGGCGGGCATGACCGTAAACGAAGCGCTTGAAAACCGCCGTTCATGGCGTGAATACGCTCCTGAGGCGCTTTCGCTCGAAGAGCTTTCGGGCGTCATGTGGGCCGCAGGGGGCGTCAACCGTCCTGCCGACGGCCGTTTGACGGCTCCTTCGGCGCTGGCGCTCTATCCGGTCCGCGTCTATGCCTTTTTCGCCGAAGGCGTCTACAGCTACGATGCCAAGGCGCGGAAACTCGTGCGCGTCGCCGAAGGCGACCTGCGCAGGCTGGCCGGCGCACAGGATTTCGTCTATGCCGCACCGCTGAATCTGGTCTATATCGCCGATATGTCGGCCTACGAAGGAAAGAATATTCCGGCCGAACATGTCCGCTACCTCTGCGGGCAGGACGCCGCCGGATATGCCGAGAATGTGAACCTCTATACGGCAGGTCACGGGCTGAAGTCGATCACGCGCGGCAGCGCCCCCGAAGCCGAACTGCTCAAGGCACTCGGTCTCGATCCCGGACGCTATTTCATGGCGCTGGCGCAGACGGTCGGCAAATAGGCCGGGCGGCGAAACCCGAATCGGAGGAGCGGCTTTGAACCGCTCCTTTTTCATCCCCGTACGGCCGGAACAGCCGGATTTCTACCGGGAGAGGGCTTGAGACCGCTTTTGACTGAATATCCCGCCGCTGATTGCAACCGGGATTATTTTTCAGACCGGCGGGGACGTGCCAATATACGGCCCTGCCGGCAGTTTTTTACCGGATGGAGTGTCGGGCTGCGGATTTCCGGGTTTTTTGTTACCTTTGTTTGCGAAATCAAAACCGCCTGACTTTTATGACGAAACTTCAATCCCGAAACCACGGTCTCGACCTGTTGCGTGTGCTGGCCTGTTACATGGTGCTTCAGGTGCACGCCGGAGAATTCTACTATATTGCCGACGGCGGTTTGGTCGCCGCGGGCGGCGAGCCTGTCTGGGCCTGCTGGCTCAACTCGTTGTGCCGCACCGCCGTGCCGCTGTTCGTCATGTTGTCGGGATTTTTCCTGCTTCCGGTGCGGGAGCGCACGCGCGACTTTTTCGCCCGGCGTTTCGTGCGCGTGGTGGTGCCGTTTCTGGTGTGGTGCGTGCTTTATGCAGTCTACCAGTTCCTGACGGGGCGGACCGATGCCGCCGGAGCGTTGTTCGGCGTCTGCCGCATTCCGGTCAATTTCGGCGTCGAGATCGGACACCTCTGGTTCGTCTACATGCTGCTGGGACTCTACCTGTTCGCCCCGGTTGTCTCGCCGTGGATCGAGAAAGCTTCGCGCCGCGCTATGGAGGGCTATCTCGCGCTTTGGGCCTTCACTTTGTGCATCCCTTATATTCACCTCGTTTTTCCGGAGCTGCTCGGCGAATGTTACTGGAACGACACGCCGATGCTCTATTATTTTTCGGGATTCCTCGGCTACATGGTGCTGGCCGCCTACCTGCGCCGCTACTTCGCCGAGCCGCGCGCTTGGCATAAGTGGGGCGGCGCGCTGTTGGTCGTCGCGGGGTATTTCGCGACGGCATGGATTTTCGACGCACGGCTGGCGACGCAGCGGCTCGTCGCGGACCTCGAACTTTCGTGGGGCTTCGGGACGATCAACGTGGCCGCGATGTCGGTCGGGCTGTTCCTGCTGCTGAAAGACGTCAGGCCGGGGGCGGGCCGCTTTACGGGCGTCGTTACCGACATTTCGAGACTCAGCTACGGCATCTACCTGATACACATCATGCTGCTCAACTTCTTCCACGGCTGGCTCGATCCGCTGATCGTTTCAGCCGGGATCAAGATCCCCGTGCTGGCGCTCTGCACCTTCGTTTCGTCCTATGCGGTCGTAAAGCTGATTTCGCTGCTGCCCGGCAGCAAATACGTCGTAGGGTAGCTACAACCCGTACTCCGCGGCGTAACGCCATAGCGGCGCGGCCATCAGCGCCTGCCGGATGCCGCCGGTCGTGAGCAGTTCTCGCACCTCGGCGGCCGTGAACAGATGCACGCGGATATCCTCCGTGGCGTCGAGATGCTGGGCGCCGAGGCGCTCCACACCCGTCGCCAAGTAGCAGTAGGTCAGGTTGCTCTGCGTGGCGGGATTCGGGGCCACGACCAGCAGTTCGCGCCATTCGCCGCCGCCGTAACCGGTCTCCTCGGCCAGTTCGCGCTGCGCCGCGGCCAGCATCGACGCATCGTCCGGCTCGGCTACGCCCGCCGGGATTTCGTAATTCGTTTCGCCCAGCCCGTGACGGTACTGGTCGATGAATACGAATTTACCCTCTTTGGTTATGGCGATCACGTTCACCCAGTCGGGGTACTCGAAGACGTAATAGTCGGGTATGCTGCGCCCGTCGGGCAGTTCGATACTTTCGTGGCGTACGGTGAACCACGGTTTGCGGGCGAGGTACTCGCTCTTCACGACTTTCCATGCGCGGCTTTTCGGATTTTCCATATCGGCGTCTGTTTTGATGCCGCAAAAATAGCGAAAAATAGTTATCTTTGTATGATCTCTAAAAACGAGCCAATATGTTTTCCCCGAACGAACGAGCGAAAATCATCGCCCTTATCAACCGCGAAGTTGTGCCCGCCATCGGCTGTACCGAACCGATCGCCGTGGCTTTGTGTACGGCGCGCGCCGCCGAACTGCTCGACGCGCAGCCCGAAAAGATCGAGGTGCGCCTGAGCGCCAATATCCTCAAGAATGCGATGGGCGTGGGCATTCCCGGCACGGGAATGATCGGCCTGCCGATCGCCGTGGCGCTGGGTGCGCTGGTCGGCCGTTCGGAATATCAACTGGAGGTCCTGCGCGACGTGACGCCCGAAGCCGTCGGGCGGGGCGCCCGTTATATCGACGAAAAGCGCGTCTGCATCTCGCTGAAGGAGGATATCTCCGAAAAACTCTATATCGAGGTCGAAGCCTCGGCCGGAGAACGCCGCGCCGTGGCGGTGATCGCGGGCGGACATACCGCCTTCGTTTATCTCGAACGCGACGGCGAGGTGCTGCTCGACAAACGCACGGCATCCGTCGCCGAAGAGGAGGCGGGCGAGGTGCCCCTGACCCTGCGCCGCGTCTGGGATTTCGCCATGACGGCGCCGCTCGATGAACTGCGCTTCATCCTCGAAACCCGCCGCGTGAACAAAGCCGCCGCCGAGCGGGCTTTCGCCGGGGAGTTCGGGCACTGCGTCGGCCGCACGCTGCGCTGCGAGCGGGAGCGGCAGGTGATGGGCGACAGCATCTTCTCGCGCATCCTCTCCTACACCTCCGCGGCCTGCGACGCCCGCATGGCCGGGGCCATGATCCCCGTGATGAGCAATTCGGGCAGCGGCAATCAGGGCATCGCCGCGACGCTCCCCGTGGTGGTCTATGCCGACGAAACCGCGGCCGACGAGGAACATACGATCCGTGCGCTGGTGCTGAGCCACCTCACGGTGATCTATATCAAACAGAGTCTCGGCCGTCTGTCTGCCTTGTGCGGCTGCGTCGTGGCGGCGACGGGATCGAGCTGCGGCATCACCTACCTGATGGGCGGCGCCTACGAGCAGGTCGCCGCGGCGGTCAAGAACATGATCGCCAACCTCACCGGCATGATCTGCGACGGTGCCAAGCCCAGTTGTTCGATGAAACTCACGAGCGGCGTCTCGACCGCCGTGCTCTCGGCCATGATGGCGATGGACGGTCACTGCGTGACGCCCGTCGAGGGAATTATCGAGGAGGACGTCGACAAGTGCATCCGCAACCTGACGGCCATCGGCCGCGACGGCATGAACGAGACCGACCGGCTCGTGCTGGGAATTATGACACATAAATGTTAAAATACCGACCAATGAACAGACTTGCATTGAAACTGAGGTTCTGCGCGGCGTTCCTGCTGCTCGGCTTGTGGGGAGCGGACGCCCAGACGGCCCGCGAACAGATTGCGGCCGTTCCCGAACGCGCGGGCGGAATCTACCATTCATACGAATACCGGCCCGCTGCGGCGGCTCCGGTGCCCGACGGGTACACGCCGTTCTACATCAGCCATTACGGCCGTCACGGCAGCCGCTGGCACGCTTCCGAAAGCGTCTATGCCGGGCCGCTGAAAATCCTGCGCAAAGCCGCCGAAGCCGGTGCGCTGACACCGCTGGGGCGTGATGTGCTGGGCCGCGTCGAGATCATCGCGGCCGACGCCGACAAACGTTACGGCGACCTTTCGCCGCGCGGCGTCGCCGAACACCGGGGCATCGCCGAGCGCATGTACAAGGCTTATCCCGAAGTTTTCTCTACGGCCGACGGTCGCGAATGCCGTATCGAGAGCCGTTCGACTCTCGTGCCGCGCTGCATCCTCAGCATGGCGGCTTTCAACGAGCGGCTCAAGGAGCTGAATCCCGCGATCCGGACCACGCGTGAGTCGAGCGCCCGTTACATGCCTTATATGGGCAACAACAAGGGACTCGACGCCCAGCGCGACCGGACCCTGAAAACGGCCGACAGCGTGCGCGCCGCGCGCCTGATTCCCGACCGGCTGATGAAGTCGCTTTTCTCCGATCCCGAATTCGTCAAACGCGAGGTCAAAAAGCCCCGCAAACTGATGGAGCAGCTGCTTTTGCAGGCCGCGATCATGCAGGACGTCGATTATCTGGGCATTTCGCTGTACGACCTCTTCACCGGGGAGGAGATATATGCCGCATGGGAGGACGAGAACTTCCGCCGTTATGTGATGTTCGGCCCTTCGAAGCGTTTCGGCGATCTGATCATCGCCGACGCCAAACCCCTGCTGCGCAACATCGTCGAGACGGCCGAAGAGGTGATAGGCGGCGGAAAGGAGCTGGCCGCGTCGCTGCGCTTCGGCCACGACGTGAACGTCATCCCGCTGTTGGCGCTGTTGGGTGTCGAGGGCGCTTCAGCCCGTGTTTCGACGCCCGAAGAGGCCGCCGAAGTGTGGCAGGTACACCGCGTTTCACCCATGGCGGCCAACGTGCAGTTCATCTTCTTCCGCAACCCTGCGGGCGACGTTCTGGTGCGCATCCTGCACAACGAGCGCGACGCCGGACTGCCCCTCGGCGGCGGTCCCTATTACCGCTGGGAAACCTTCCGGGATTACTGCAAATCGCTGTACGAATAACGCCCGGCTTACCGCCGGCCGGAGCGGCGTCAACGAAAATGCGCGGACTTCGCAAGAGTCCGCGCATTTTATTTTGTTGTTCACCTGCTTGGGGGCTGACTTTTCACGGCCTAACCCGTTTTTCTTGGTTCTGTCCGCAGGTGTTCCCTGCCGGTCCGGCTTTCGCGTATGGCGGCCGGGCTTTGTCCTTGTCCTTGTCGTTTCGGTTACCCGATTTCTTTTTCGGGGAATTTATCCGGGTGGGGATTTTTTTCCGGGAGACTTTCCCGCCCCCCCCCGGAGACTTTCCGGGAGACTTTTTTCGGACTTTTCCGGGCCGGGACCGTTCCGCTTAATTGAAAATCGTTCTGACGATGATGCCCGTCGCGCCCTGATGCCGTGTGGTGTAGTCCTTGGCGATGCGGCTGGTTTTCTGGAGGAACTCCTCGTTGTCGCGCAGCGGAACGAACCACGCCCGCAGTTCGTCGTAATCATTGATCGACCGGGCCGCGCCGAGCGTCACCAGATCGCGCGCCTCCTTGAATTTCTGGTAATTGGGACCGAACGCCACCGGAAGTCCGAACGTCGCGGCCTCCAGCGTGTTGTGGATGCCCACGCCGAATCCGCCGCCGATGTAGCTCCACGTCGCATAGCTGTATACCGACGACAGAATGCCGACCGTGTCGAGGATCAACAGCTGTTTCGGACCGTAGTTCGTGTGCGGGGTGCACTGGGTATAGCGCAGCGTGCCGCCTTTGGTCTCGGCCGCAAGACGTGCCATGCGGCTTTCGTCCATTTCGTGCGGCGCGACGATGAATTTGATGTCGGGATTGTCGTTTATCAGGCGGATCAGCAGCTCTTCGTCGGGACCCCACGTCGAGCCGGCCACGAAGACCCGCTTGCCGCCCTTGAACCGCTCGATCACGTCGATATGCTTGGCGGCCTTGGCGATCTCGGCGACACGGTCGAAGCGCGTGTCGCCCGCTACGATCACGTTGTCGAAGCCCAGTCCCGCCAGCAGTCTTTTCGACTCCTCGTTCTGTACGAACATCACGTCGAACGACTCCAGCGCCTGCCGCCACATGCCGCCGTAGGGGCGGAAGAAGATCGAGTTGCGGCGGAAGATGGCCGAGACGATATAGGTGCGCACCTTGCGGCGGCGCAGTTCGTAGAGCAGGTTGAGCCAGAATTCGTATTTCACGAAGACGGCGATTTCGGGATGCGCCGCGTCGAGGAACCGGCGCGCGTTGCGCGGCGTGTCGATCGGCAGGTAGAAGATGTAATCCACGCCCTGATAGTTCTTGCGGATCTCGTAACCCGAAGGCGAGAAGAACGTGAGCAGGATTTTGTATTCGGGATGCTCCTTGCGGATGCGTTCGATGATGGGCCGTCCCTGTTCGAATTCGCCGAGCGAAGCCACGTGTATCCAGACGATACGGGCCGCGGGGTCGATGGTTTCGGCCATCCGTTTATAGAGGTCCTTGCGGCCGTTGATCCATAGCCGGGCCTTCGGATGCCTTGGGGCGACTAACCGGATGATCCAGACGTAGCATGTCAGGCCGAAATTATATAACCACATCGGTATTTACGGTTTGCGGTGTTGAAGTATTTTACGGTTTATCTGTTGCCGGACAAACCGGCTTCGTTTCGGGCTTTGGTCCGGAACATTGGTTTTTCAGTCCGACAAAGGTAGTATAATTTGTCGGAAATGCAAAATTACCAATTGTATTCCATTGCCTGCGGAATCAGGCGCACCTCCGTCTCTCCGCCGGGCATTACCTCCACGGCGATCAGGTCGAACTGCGCTTCGCGCACCTCGCCCGTGCAGGCCATGTAACGCAGTGCGGCCCGTGTCAGCGCCCGGAATTTCTGCGGCGTTACGGCCGCTTCGGGCGGCGTGAGTCCGTCCGCACGTCGGGTCTTGACCTCCACGAAGTGCACGAAATCCCCCTTGCGGGCCACGATGTCCAGCTCGTAGCGGCCGCTCCGCCAGTTGAGCGCGCAAATTTCGTACCCCGCGCGCCGGAGAAACTCCGCCGCCGCGCGTTCGCCCATGCGCCCCGTCTCGGCCGTCGTGCCCATTGCGGTCAGTGGATGATGCGCTGGATCGAATTGGCCTTGCCGAAAGCGCTGGTCAGCCCCTCGGCGTCGTCGCGTTCGATCATCCTGCGCATGATCTGCAACTGGTGGATATGCTCGCGCAGGACGTCCAGCACGTTGTATTTGTTGCGCAGCAGGATCGGCACCCATGTCGCGGCGGCGCTCTTGGCCAGCCGCACGGTGCTCTCGAAACCGCCGCCCGCAAGGTCGAAGATGTGCCGCTCCTCGCGCTCTTTTTCGAGCACCGTGAGCGCCAGCGCGAACGAGGTCACGTGGGAGATGTGCGACACGTAAGCCGCGTGCAGATCGTGTTCTTCGGCTCCCATGTAGACTACGGGGACGTCCAGTGTGCGGAAGATGCGCTCGACCGTCGCCAGTGCGTCGGCGTCGCTGCGCTCCGCTTCGCACAGTACGGCGTTGCGGCCCGTGAAGGCCCCGTGCTGCGCGGCCCGCGGCCCGCTGTACTCGGTGCCCCACATCGGATGCGCCGCCACGAAACGGCCGCGCCGCGCGTGCATCGAGATGACCTCGCACAGCTCGGCCTTGATCGACCCCATGTCCATCACCACCTGCCTGTCAGTCACATGGTTGAGCGCTTTTACGGCCATCAGCGGAATCGTGTCGACGGGTGTCGCCAGCACCACGAGATCGGCCTGCGGAACGCCCTCTTCGAGCGTCACGATGCGGTCGGCCAATCCGAGCCGGAGGGCTTCGGCGGCGTTTTCGTCCGACTTCTCGACGCCTAATATTTCGTCCGCTATTCCGCGGTCGCGCAATGCGAGGGCAAAGGAGCCTCCGATGAGTCCCAGACCCGCGATCAGAATTTTCATACCTATATATAATATATTCATTTACCGCCCGCAGCGCACTCCGGGCGGGGAAATCAGAGCAGGAACGACAGGTCGCCGCCCGGTTCGATTTCGAAAGTTTCCGTGCCTTTGCGGAACATGCGCATCGGGCGTTTTCCGATCAGTTCCAGTTTGCCCTCCTCGTAGCGGAGCATGCAGCCTTCGCGCAGTCCGGCCACCCAGCGGCGCGGGTTGGCTTCGATGTATTCGAGTATGCGTTGTTCACGCGTCTCGCCCGCATGTCCTTCGGGATTGGCGTCGAGGTAGTGGGGGTTGATCTGGAATTTCACGGCACCGACGGCCTTGAACGATTCAGGCTCCACGATGGGCATGTCGTTTGTTGTGCAGATGGTCGGACAGGCGACGTTGCTGCCTGCGGACCATCCGACGTAGGGCGTTCCGGCTTTGATTTTACGCAGAATGGCCCTCATAAGCCCCTGCTCCTGCATTTTTTTTGCCAGCGCGAAGGTGTTGCCGCCGCCCACACATATGGCTTCGGCCTCGCGGATCATGCGCACCGGGTCCTTGGTGCGGTGGACCGAACGCACGCGGATGCCCAGCTCCGAAAAACGCGCCTGCACCTTCTTTTCGTATTCCGCGTACGAAAAAGTCACGGCGGCATAGGGAACGAAGACTATTTCGCGCACGCCCTGAAGAAACCGGCCTATTTCCGGCAGCGGATAACGGAGATATTCCTCCCCGGCATTGGTCGAATTAGAGATCAGAAGCAGTTTCATAAGGATGTGGTTTTGAATCGGTTAATTGTAAAAATGTGCTAAATGTCGAAAAAGTTGTGAATAAAAAAAAGGTTCGTTTTGTCAAAAGTAATAAAAAAAGTGTTACTTTTGCGCAAAATTACCTCGGAAATAAGAAAGAACTATTTCCAAATAATTGTTTAACTAAAAAATTAAAATTATGTCAGAAGTTCAATCAAAAGTTGTCGAAATCATTGTCGACAAACTGGGTGTTAAGGAGTCGGAGGTAGTGCCCGAAGCAAGCTTTACCAACCACTTGGGCGCAGACTCGCTCGACACCGTGGAGCTGATCATGGAATTCGAGAAGGCTTTCGATATCCAGATTCCGGACGAGGACGCTGAGAAGATCGCTACCGTCGGTGACGCGATCAACTATATCGAGGAGCACAAGAAATAATTTTACCAAAGGTTTTCACAGCCTCTTATAGCCTTAAATTTATGACAGAAAGAAGAGTAGTTGTTACGGGCATCGGTACGATCAACCCGCTCGGTAATAATATTGAAGAGTATTTTTCGAATTTGGAGAAGGGAGTCAGCGGTGCCGCACCGATTACTCATTTCGATGCTGAAAAGTTTAAGACGAAGTTTGCTTGTGAAGTAAAGAATTACGATTCGAGCCTCTATTTCGACCGTAAGGAAGTACGCAAGTACGACCTTTTTACACAATACGCTCTGATCGCGGCCACGCAGGCCGTCGAGGATTCGGGTCTCGATCTGGAGACCGTGGACAAGGAGCAGGTGGGCGTAATATGGAGTTCGGGCATCGGAGGAATCAAATCTTTCTTCGATGAGTGTCTGGGCTGGGCCGCAGGGGATGGAACCCCGCGGTTTAGCCCGTTCTTTATTCCTCGCATGATTTCCGACATCGCGGCCGGTTTCATCTCCATGAAGTACGGCTTCATGGGACCGAACTACTGCACGGTGTCGGCCTGCGCATCTTCGAACCACGGCATGATGGACGCCATGAACGCCATCCGTTACGGCAAGGCCGACGTGATGGTGACGGGCGGCTCGGAAGCTGCGGTCAACGAGCCGAGTGTCGGCGGTTTCAACTCCATGCAGGCGCTTTCCACGCGCAACGACGATCCCACGCACGCTTCGCGTCCTTTTGACAAGGACCGCGACGGATTCGTGATCGGCGAAGGCGCCGGCGCCCTGATTTTCGAGGAGTACGAGCATGCCAAGGCGCGCGGTGCGAGGATTTACTGCGAAGTCGTCGGCAGCGGCTGTTCGGCCGACGCCTACCACTTCACCGCTCCCCATCCCGAAGGAAAGGGGGCCATGAAGTCGATGCGCGACGCCATCAAGGACGCCGGCATCAAACCCGAAGATATTGACTACGTGAACGTTCACGGTACTTCGACTCCCGCGGGCGACATCCCCGAACTGAAGGCAGTCGCCGGCGTGCTGGGCGATCACGTCTACAACATCAATATCTCTTCCACCAAGTCGATGACGGGACACCTGCTGGGTGCCGCCGGAGCCGCCGAGGCGCTGGCCTGCATCTTCGCCATTACGCACGGCGTGGTTCCCCCGACCATCAACTGCGAGAATCTCGATCCGGAGATCGACCCGAACCTGAACCTGACGCTGAACAAGGCGCAGAAGCGCGACGTGAAATGCGCGCTGAGCAACACGTTCGGTTTCGGCGGGCACAACTCCTCGATCATTTTCCGTAAACTCTAACGTTTTAAACCGTCCGGGCCGTGTTTGATTTCATACTGCGCCCCCTTAGAAGGAACTTCGGGCGGGATAAGGCGTATTACAGAATTATCGATGACATGTTCGGGTTCATCCCGAACAACATCGAACTCTACAAGCTGGCTTTGATTCACAAGTCAGCTTCTTTGGTTTTGGAGGACGGCCGCGCTATCAACAACGAACGGCTCGAATTTCTGGGCGACGCCGTCATCGAGGCGGTCACCTCCGACTACCTTTTTATCGAGTATCCCGACCGGGACGAGGGTTTCCTGACGCAGCTGCGGTCGAAAATCGTCTCCCGCCAGTCGCTCAACGTGCTGGCCGTGAATATCGGGCTGGACCGCCACGTCATTTCGAACGGCAGCACCAGCGTTACGCAGAAACATATCTACGGCGACGCTTTCGAGGCCATGATCGGCGCGGTCTACCTCGATCAGGGCTATGAATTCGTGAACCGGCTGCTCATCAACCGGATTTATTTCAGACACCTGAGTCTCGACGAGCTGACCGAATCGGAGACCGATTTCAAGAGCCGGCTGATCGAGTGGTGCCAGAAAAACCGGCATAAGATCGTTTTCCGCACCGGTTACGACAAGGAGTACTCGGCGAACCATCCGGTTTTCTACTCCACGGTGCTGGTTGACGGCATGGAGGTCGGTCACGGGTCCGGCGATTCGAAGAAGGAGGCCGAGCAGCATGCGGCTTTCTCGGTGGCGCAGTACATGAGCGACGAGCAGTGCGCCACGCTGCTGGACCGGGTGGACAAGCTGACGCAATAACTTTTGGTTATTTCCCGTGCGCCTGTATTGCGTGCGGTCTCTGCCGGAGGCCGCCGGACGCATGGCGGGATAGCTTCCCTATAACATTTCCGAATGAAGACGATAGCCGATAAGATGGCGGCGCGTGGCGTCGATGCGCTGACCGACCGGGAATTGCTCTCCCTGCTTACCGAGGATGAACAGAGCGCCGAAGCGCTGCTTGCCGCTTACGGCGGATCGCTTGCGCGTGTCGGCTCGGAGGAGGCCGCCCGTCTGAGGATGATCGGCGGGCTGGGACTCCGGCGCGCCCGCATGCTGCTCGCCGCGGCCGAACTCGGCCGTCGCATCACCGCTGCGCGCGCCGCCGAAACCGACGTCGTCTCGTCGAGCGACGACGTGGTGCGGCTCTTCCGCCCGCAGCTCGAAACGCTCTCGCATGAAGAGTGCTGGGCCGTTTACCTCACCTCTTCGAACCGGATCATCGAACGCCAGCGGGTAAGTCAGGGCGGCGTGCAGGGCACGGTCGTCGATCACCGGCTGATTATCAAACGTGCTTTGGAACTGCTTGCCACACAGCTTATCCTGATTCACAACCACCCCTCCGGCGCCGCCGAAGCCAGTCCGCAGGACAAGGTGCTGACCGAAAGGATCGCGCAGGCGGCCGCGCTGTTCGACATCCGGCTGCTGGATCATATCATCATCGCCCGTGAAGGAGATTTCTCGTTCCTGCGCGAGGGGCTGATTTCGTGACGCATTATTTGTCTCTTCCGATACTGCCGCACAACGCTATTATGGCGACGGCAATGAGCGCAATCAGAAGTTTTACGATTCCCGTCATTGGTTGATTTGGGTCTTTTCACCTGTTGCCGGACACAAAAGCGCGGACCTGTTTCCACATCCGCAAGTGGGGTATTGGACGACCCGTAAGGTAGAATGATGGAATATGCCCGCGCCGAAAAACAGCGAGAGCATCAACCTTTGTTCCTTACCTTATGCGAAAGTGTCCAATTTTCACCTGCAAGAAAAAAGCCGATGCGCTTTTTATGTCTCGTATGTCGGCCGTCCTCGCAGACCGCCGCGACAAATATAGAAATAAAATCGCAACAGAACAGCTTAATTTCCATTTATTTTGTACTTTTGTAATTCGGAAAATAATTTAAAAACCAAATACGATGACACAGGAAGAACTCTTCAAAAAGCTGATCGCCCACTGCAAGGAATACGGATTCGTATTCCCGTCGAGCGAAATCTATGACGGTCTGGCTGCGGTGTACGACTACGGACAGAACGGCGTGGAGCTGAAAAACAACATCAAGCGCTATTGGTGGGATTCGATGGTCAAGCTGCATGAGAATATCGTGGGCATCGACGCCGCGATCTTCATGCACCCCCGTACGTGGGAGGCTTCGGGGCATGTCGGCGCGTTCAACGACCCGCTGATCGACAACAAGGACTCGAAGAAGCGTTACCGTGCCGACGTGCTGATCGAAGACTGGCTCGCCAAGCAGGACGAGAAGATCGAGAAGGAGGTGGAGAAGGCCCGCAAGCGTTTCGGAGAGACTTTCGACGAAGCCAAGTACCGCGAAACTTCGCCCCGTGTCGCCGAGACGGCCGCCCGGCGCGACGAGATGCACAAGCGTTTCGTCGAGGCGCAGAACAGCGGCGATCTGGGCGAGCTGCGCCAGATCATCGTGGACTGCGAAATCGTCTGCCCGATTTCGGGTACGCGCAACTGGACCGAGGTGCGGCAGTTCAACCTGATGTTCTCGACCCAGATGGGCTCCACGGCCGATGGCGCCAATACGATCTACCTCCGTCCCGAAACGGCGCAGGGCATCTTCGTGAATTTCCTGAACGTGCAGAAAACCGGACGCATGAAACTGCCGTTCGGTATCGCGCAGATCGGCAAGGCGTTCCGCAACGAGATCGTCGCCCGTCAGTTCATCTTCCGCATGCGCGAGTTCGAGCAGATGGAGATGCAGTTCTTCGTGCGCCCCGGCGAGGAGATGAAGTGGTGGCAGGCATGGAAGGAGACCCGTATGGCATGGCACCGTGCGCTGGGCTTCGGCGACGACCGCTACCGTTTCCACGACCATGAGAAGCTGGCGCACTATGCCAACGCCGCGACCGATATCGAGTACAACTTCCCGTTCGGCTTCAAGGAGGTCGAAGGCATTCACTCCCGCACGGACTTCGACTTGGGCAACCACCAGAAGTTCTCAGGCCGCAAGATCCAGTACTTCGATCCCGAAACGGGCGAGAGCTATGTACCCTACGTGGTCGAGACGTCGATCGGCGTGGACCGCATGTTCCTGCAGGTGATGTCTGCGGCCTATACCGAGGAGCAGCTCGAAGGCGGCGACTCGCGCGTCGTGCTGCGTCTGCCTGCGGCGCTGGCCCCCGTGAAGGTCGCCGTTCTGCCGCTGGTGAAGAAGGACGGCATGCCCGAAGTGGCGCAGAAGATCGTGGACCTCTTGAAATACGATTACAACGTCGTTTACGACGAGAAGGATTCCGTCGGCAAGCGTTACCGCCGTCAGGACGCCGTCGGCACGCCGTTCTGCGTGACCGTGGACGGTCAGACGCTCGAAGACAACACCGTGACGGTGCGTCACCGCGACACCATGCAGCAGGAGCGCGTTGCGATCGACAAGCTGCCCGCGCTGGTCGAGGAGGAGTGCTCCTACCGCAAGCTCTTCCGGAAGCTGAATCTGTAATCGCTGATCCGTGGGCCGCATCCTCGCCATAGATTACGGTACGAAGCGCACGGGAATCGCCGTGAGCGATCCCCTGCGGCTGATCGCCGGGGGACTCGAAACCGTCGAGACGAAGGGACTCGAAGCGTGGCTGGCAAAATATTTCGCCGCGGAGGACGTTACTACGATAGTGGTGGGTAAGCCGACGCAGATGGACGGCACGCCCTCCGAAACGTGGCGTTTCGTCGAGCCGCTGGCAGCCCGGCTGCGCAGGGCCTATCCCGATAAGGAGGTGGTCTTTCACGACGAGCGTTTTACCTCGGTGCTGGCGCACCGTACGATGCTCGAAAGCGGTATCGGCAGGATGGCCCGGCGCAACAAGGCGTTGGTGGACAAGATTTCCGCCACGATTATTTTACAAAGTTATATGGAGTTTAACAAATGATTTATCCGATTGTCATATACGGGAACGAGGTGCTTCGCAAACAGTGCGAGGAGATTGCGCCCGACTATCCCGAAGTGAAAAAACTTGTCGAGGACATGTTCCTGACGCTCGGCGAAGCCGAAGGCGTCGGACTGGCCGCGCCGCAGATCGGCAAGGCCATTCGTCTGTTCATCGTCGATTGCACGCCGTGGGGCGAGGACGATCCCGAATGCGCCGACTACAAGCGTGCCTTTATCAACCCCGAAATCTACGCTTTTTCGGAGGAGAAGAAGACCTACAACGAGGGATGTCTCTCGTTTCCGGGCATCCATGCCGATGTGCCTCGTTCGCTGGCCATCAGGATGCGTTATCTCGACGAAAACTTCGTCGAGCACGACGAGGAGTTCCACGGCCTGAAGGCGTGGGTCATCCAGCACGAATACGATCATATCGAAGGCGTGGTCTTCACGGACCGCATCTCGCCGCTGCGCCGCAACCTGCTGAAAGGCAAGCTGCTGAACCTTGCCAAGGGAAAGTACCGCGCGGCCTACAAGACCAGATGATCTCCGGCGTTGTGCCGTACCGCATGAAAAAGCGGATCCCGACATCGGGATCCGCTTTTTGCATGTGTTATGCAGGTGCGTTTGTCAGAATCTGTACGCGGCGCCGACGTATACCACCAACGGGTTCGAACGGTCGCTGTCAAACATAGGCTCGTACTTGAGACCTGCGGAGATGTTCCAGCGGTGGGCGACGTTGAAGTCGAAACCTGCGCCGACACTCATGCCGACCGCCCAGTCCTTGATGTCATTGGCCACGATACCTACCTGCGGGAATACGCCCCACCAGTCGGCGATCTGGAATACGTAGTGTGCGTCGAAGTTGATGTCTACGGAGCTGTCTTTTTCCGTCAGTACATAGATCGACGGCTCGATGCGCCAGTGCGAATTGAAGCTGTAGCGGTAGTAGGCGCCGATACCGACCGAGGCGTCGTCCGTGTTGGTGTAGAAGTTGACACGCGGACCCACCGCACTGCGGTAATTGGAGGGCGTGCCGCGGTAATTGCCGGCCTGAGCCGCATTGTTGTTGTAGGTCTGAGCCGCGTTGCGGTAGTTGTTTGTCTGAGCTGCATTGCGGTAGGTGTTGGTCTGTGTGTTGCGGTAGGTGTTGTCCTGAGCGGACGCTGCCCAAGCAAACAATGCCGCAACCGAGATGAGAAGAATTTTTTTCATAATTTTCAGTTAAATTTTATGTATTAATAAGTGGTTGTCAGTCATTTAATTCATATCTCCGGATTCGGAAAGCTTCCCGAACCGCCTTTCTTCCATTGCCTTAACGGCGTGCAACACTCGTGCCGCGATCGGTTGCCGCCGGAATTTGTGCGCGACCGGAGGATGAAAAAACGTCCTGTGCCGGAGGGCTGCGAAGTTCTCCGGAAGGGTTTTCAGGTCGCGGAATCCGGCCGGTTTGCTGTGTTTTACGGCGTGCGTGCGGTTCTGTTTGGGGGACTTTTGGCCGGGTGTTGAAAAATGTACGGCTCTCCGCCGCTGCAGCTTGTCGTCTCCGCTGCCGTCTCCGCTGCCGTCTCCGCCGCCGTTGCCGTCTCCGTTGTTGCCTCCGCTGTCGTCGCTGCCGCGTCGCAGCAGTCACCGTCGCTCGCCGCATTGTTGTACGTTGGCTTTCGTGGCGGGCGGCAGCAGGTTGCGGCGTTCGTGGCCGGACATGAAAAATCCCGGAGACCTCGTCGAGGTCTCCGGGATACGTTTTCCGGGTTGCGCCGGATTAGAACTTGTAGGTTGCGCCGATATTGATGAGAATCGGATTCTTGTGGTACTCAGCGGTCTGGATCATCCACTTGAAGCCTGCCGAGAGGTCCCAGTTGCGGGCTACCGAGAAGTCGGCGCCGCCGCCCAGATTGATGCCGCACGACCATCCGCCGATATCGTTGGCGCTCAGACCCGCCTGCGGATAGATATGCCAGTCCGGGGCGATATTGAAGAGGTACTGCACGTCGGCGCTGATGTCCACCGAGCAGAATTTCTTGCAGATGGCCATGATGCCCGACTCCATGCGCCAGTTGTCGGTGAAGCTGTAGCGTCCGCTGGCTCCGATGCCGAAGATGGCGCCGTCGGCGCCTGTATTGGTATATACGCCGATTTTGGGTCCTATTGCCCAATTGCCCGGAGTTTGTGCTGATACGGTTGTCACTGCGAATAATGCGACGATTGCCGCAAAAAACATCTTCTTCATGTTCTGTTATTTTAATTCAACAAAAAAGTTGCGTGTTATACTGTTTGCCGATAGCAAATATACAAAACTTATCCGCTTTCGCCAAACATATTCAACGAACCGGACTTTTTTTCCGCTGAAAACGAAAGCCTGCGGCTTTCATGCCGCAGGCTTTCGTTTTCGGATATTCCGGCCGTAACCGGAGGAATGCTACTTCTCGTTGAGCGCGGCGTGTGCGGCCGCCAGACGTGCGATGGGCACGCGGAACGGCGAGCAGCTCACGTAGTTCAGCCCTGCGTAGTGGCAGAACTCGACCGACGAAGGTTCGCCGCCGTGTTCGCCGCAGATGCCGCACTTGAGTTTTTCGCGGGTCGAACGGCCCTTGAAAACGGCTTCGCGGATCAGCTGGCCCACGCCGTTGCGGTCGAGGATCTGGAACGGGTCGTTCTTGAGGATGCCCTTTTCGAGGTAAACGGGCAGGAACTTGCCGATGTCGTCGCGCGAGAAGCCCAGCGTCATCTGCGTCAGGTCGTTGGTGCCGAACGAGAAGAACTCGGCAACCTCGGCGATCTGGTTGGCCGTCACAGCGGCGCGCGGAACCTCGATCATCGTGCCGACCATGTAGTCGATCTTGTCGTTACGCTCGGAGAACACCTGCTCGGCCGTCGCGTCGATGATGCCTTTCTGGTAGCGCAGCTCCTTGTGGTTGCCCACGAGCGGAACCATGATCTCGACGTGTACCGGAATGCCCTGTGCCTTGACGTTCATGGCGGCCTCGATGATGGCGCGCGCCTGCATCTCGGTGATTTCGGGGTAGGTGTTGCCCAGACGGCAGCCGCGGTGTCCCAGCATCGGGTTGAACTCGGCCAGCGACTCGACTTTGGCGACGATTTTTTGGAGGGGTACGTTCATCTCCTTGGCCATCTCCTGCTGTCCCTTCTCGTCGTGCGGCACGAACTCGTGCAGGGGCGGGTCGAGAAGACGTACGGTCACGGGGAATCCGTTCATGGCCTTGAACAGACCCTCGAAGTCGCCGCGCTGGATCGGCAGCAGCTTGGCCAGCGCCACGCGGCGTCCGGCTTCGTCGTCGGCCAGAATCATCTCGCGGATGGCCTTGATGCGGTCGCCTTCGAAGAACATGTGCTCCGTGCGGCAGAGACCGATACCCTCGGCGCCGAATGCGAATGCCTGCAGGGCGTCCTTGGGGGTGTCGGCGTTGGCGCGCACCTTCAGCACGGCGTATTTGCCCGCAAGCTCCATCAGCTGGCCGAAATCGCCGCTCAGGTCGGCGGCCATCGTGGCTACCTGACCCAGATAAACCTCTCCCGTCGAGCCGTTGAGCGAAATCCAGTCGCCCTCCTTCACGGTGAAGCCGTTCACGCGGATCGTGCGGGTTTTATAGTCGATCTCCAGCTCGCCGGCGCCCGATACGCAGCATTTGCCCATGCCGCGTGCGACGACGGCCGCGTGCGACGTCATGCCGCCGCGTGCGGTCAGGATACCTGCCGCGTCGAGCATGCCCTTGAGGTCCTCAGGCGAAGTCTCGATGCGGACGAGGATTGCTTTCTGGCCCGACTCTGCGAGGATCTTCTCGGCGTCTTCGGCGAAGAACACCACCGGACCCGTAGCGGCTCCCGGCGATGCGGGCAGACCCTTGGTGATGACCTGCGCATTGGCGATGGCCTTCTTGTCGAATACGGGGTGCAGCAGCTCGTCGAGTTTGGCCGGCTCGCAGCGCAGCACGGCGGTGCGCTCGTCGATCAGACCTTCGCGGAGCATGTCCATCGCGATCTTGACCATGGCGGCGCCGGTGCGCTTGCCGTTGCGGCACTGCAGCATCCACAACTTGCCGTCCTGAATCGTGAATTCGATGTCCTGCATGTCCTTGAAGTACTGTTCCAAGTGGCGCTGAATCTCGTCCAGCTCCTTGTAAACCGTCGGCATGACCTCTTCGAGCGAAGGGTATTTCGTGCGGCGCTCCTCCTCGGAGACGTTCTGGGCCACGGCCCAGCGCTTCGAGCCTTCGATGGTGATCTGCTGCGGGGTGCGGATGCCGGCCACGACGTCCTCGCCCTGCGCGTTGATCAGGTATTCGCCGTTGAAGAGGTTTTCACCCGTCGCGGCGTCGCGCGAGAAGGCTACGCCCGTCGCCGAGTTGGCGCCCATGTTGCCGAATACCATGGCCTGCACGGTAACGGCCGTTCCCCACTCTGCGGGGATGTTGTTGAGCTTGCGGTAGAGGATGGCGCGCTCGTTCATCCACGAGCCGAACACGGCGCATACGGCTCCCCAGAGCTGATCCCAAGGGCATGCCGGGAAATCCTCGCCGGTCTGCTTCTTGACGGCGGCCTTGAAGTTCTGCACCAGCTCCTTCAGGTCGTCGGTCGTCAGGTCGGTGTCGTTCTTGACGCCGCGCTTCTCCTTCTGCTCCTCGATGATGACCTCGAACGGGTCGTGGTCCTCCTTCGATTCGGGCTTCATGCCCAGCACCACGTCGCCGTACATCTGTACGAAACGGCGGTACGAGTCCCATGCGAAGCGGGGGTTGCCCGTACGCTTGGCGACGGCTTCCACGGCCTGATCGTTCATACCCAGATTGAGGATCGTGTCCATCATGCCGGGCATCGAGGCGCGTGCGCCCGAACGGACCGAAACCAGCAGCGGCATCTCCTTGTCGCCGAACTTCATGCCGGTCAGTTTCTCGATATTCTGCATCGCCCGCTCGACTTCGGGACGGAGCATCTTGATGACCGCCTCCTTGCCGTGGGCATAATATTCCGCACATACTTCGGTGGTGATGGTGAATCCCGGAGGAACGGGAATGCCGATGAGGTTCATCTCCGCAAGGTTGGCACCTTTGCCGCCGAGCAGCTCACGCATTTTGCCGTTGCCTTCGGCTTCCTTGTTGCCGAAGGTATAGACTCGTTTTACGTCTGCCATAATTTTTTTCTTGGTTAATTTAATGATATGTAAATTTATAAAAATTTTTAGCTAATCTCTTCCCCTACAGACGAAAATTGCGGTGACATCGCTGTTACCGCCTCGTCCAAGAATCCTATTTGCCGTTGGGAATGCGAATATAGGAAAACTTTTCTGAAATTCCAAAAAATTCTACTCCAAGTAAACGAATACCGGCAGGGCGTAGCCGAAGCCGCCCCGGTAACGCCGTCTCTCGTAGGTCGGCAGCGGGTTACCCGTCTTGGGATCAAGCAGATAGCGGCGGGCGAAAACGTCGCCGCCCGAACATCTCAGCGCGGTGTCGGTCAGAATGCGGTCGCGCATGAGCCAGCCTCCGCGGCGGCGGACGTTGCCCCGGCCCAGCCGGGCCGGCCGTTCGAGGGCGTCGCGCAGTCCGTATGTCGCCGCGTCGAGTGACGCGGTGCGCCCCAGAACGATCAGCTTCACGCCGGGGCGTTCTTCGCGCAGGTCGCGGACGACCCATTCGGCCATGCGCGTGTCGCTGCACAACACCAGTCCCACGGTGTCGGTGCGCGCCGGGCGGACCGGGCGGCCGGTTGTGCGGCGGGTGCGCGGGGCAGGGAAGCGCAGGGTGCCTTCGATGTAGAGGTAGCGGCGCCCCGGCTCCTCGTAGTGGGGATCGAAGAGGTCGCCGTAGTAGAGCAGTGCGAAATCCATGCCGTCGAGCGAGTTGAGCGTTTGGTGCAGGTAGCTGTAGTCGCCCCGGCAGGCCGCCGCGATGTCGCGCACGACCGCTTCGTTTTCGACGCTCCACAGCGCGACGAGCGGCATGCGCATCGAGTCGATGACGGCGGCCGTACGGGCTATCTTGCGGCGGTAGCGTTCCGTGTCCCACGCGAGACGGCCGCCGGGCGTGTAGTCGCTGTCGTCGTAAAAGAGCGCCGGTATGGTGTCGTAGAGGTGGTCGAGGTCGCAGTAGGCGATGCCGATGCGGGGCTGGGCGAGGACGCAGCGGATGCCGGAGAGGAGGAGCGCGGCGAGGAGAAGCGTGCGGAGCAGAAGGGCCGGACGTTTCCCGGATCGGTTTTCCGGCCCGGTCTGGGGACGGAGCTTGGTGGCTGATGCCGTGCAGTGCGGGAACATGGGCCGAAGGTCAGATCGGTTCTTCGGGCAGAAACTTGCGCGGCGAACAACCCAGAAATTTGGCGATCTCGTTGATGTGATTCAGATTGTACTTCGTGCGGTATTTGGGACTTTCCACCTGCCCGATGTAGCCGTGCGAGACGCCTATGCCGTAAGCCAGCATTGCCTGAGACACTTTTTGGGCCATGCGCTCTTTGCGCACGGCTTCTATCACATAGTTGTCGAAGGCTGTTTTCACGGTGGCTTGTTTTCGAGTGTAAAACTAAAAAACGTGCCACGCCGAATTCCGCGTCATGTATAAGTATTACCTATCTATGTCTAAGTAACCCTTCCGGCTTTCGTCGGGGCATAAAAAAGACGGAGGTTTTTCCCTCCGTTGCCGTATATATCTTTTTGTCGGGATATTTTCGGATTCGCTTATTCGGAAATTACGCCCGAACCGACCAGCTCGTCGCCGTCGTACCAGGCAGCGAACTGTCCGGGTGAGAGGGCGCGTGCGGGATTGACCCAATGGATTTCGCCGGGGGCGATATGCAGCGCCGGGCGCCACAAACCGGGATGGGCGTCGCCCTCGCCGACGTAGATGACGTTCTGCGCGGTGTCGGTCGCAAGGATGAAGAGCGACTCTCGGCGGCCGCCGATGCCCAGCCCCTTGCGCTGGCCGATGGTGTAGAGATGCGCGCCGTTGTGCTCGCCGATCTTCTTGCCGTTGCGTACGGTGTAGCGCCACGGGCCGTCCGCTTTTTGCGGACAGCTGCGCTGACGTATTGGTCGAATGCATTTTTCGGTTTCACAGGCGTCTGTCTGACGATGGTAAAACTAAAAATTATGTCGGTGTGAAGATTTGTCATGACTTAAATTCACTTGTCTGTGGTACTTGTCTGGCGGTAAAGAGCGCGTATGCCGGCTTTGGGAATCAAAAGTACTTCAAATTAGGTGAGAAGGCAAATGCAGGCAGCGGGCCAGCGCGTCCCGCGGCCGGGGCCTTACACCTCCCGGTCTTGTCGTGCAGCCCCGGCGCGTAGCGCATTGAGCCGGCGTCCGATTTCTGCAACCTGTTTTTCACCCAGCGGGTAGCAGAAGATGAACACGACGGAAAGAATTGTTCCCGCGGCCGGCAGCAGGCTCATCATCGCCCGGATACCGTTCTGCACTGCAGCTCCCTGTACGGCATTTGCCTCGAACCCGTAATGGCCGAGCAGCCAGCCTGTGAGGGCGCCGCCGAGCGTCCACCCGAATTTCTGTGACATCGATGACGACGAGAAAATCAGTCCCGTGGCACGCCGTCCCGTCCTCATTTCCGAGTAATCCGCAATGTCGGCATACATCGACCACAGCAGCGGGAATATACTGCCGGCACACATGCTGATAAGCACCTGCAAAAGCATCATGGCCCATACGTCATGCGCCCCCGGCAGCCAGAAGGCCGCGCTCAATACCGTCGCTGCAGCCATCGCCCCGAAATAGGTGTTCTTTTTGCCGATGCGGTTGGAAACCGGAGTTACGAGCAGGATGCCCGCAATGTTGGCTGCCTGTCCCAGTACGAGGAAGATTGTGGTGAGTGACAAGGTGACGCCTGTGTCTGCGGCAGTTTCGGCCTGCACGTAATATTTGAAGTAGTAGACCGCCGCCCCGTCGCGGAGCGAATTGAAAATCAGCGCCGCGATCCCTGCGCCGAGCAGTATCCACCACGGGCGGTTGCGCAGCAGGTCTTTGAGGTCTTCGCGCAGCGGGTGTCGCTCCGTGTGTACGGGTTGCACGCGTTCGCGCGTCCAACTGTACGTGCAGAAGAAAAATACGATTGCCACAGCTGCCAGCACGGTCGTCGCCGCCTGCCAACCCGTTTGCGGGTCACTGCCGCGGCTGAACCATCCCACCAGCGGCTCGATGGTCAGCAGCGCCAGGATGCTGCCGCCGAACGCGAAGAGCATGCGGTAGGAAGAGAGTTCCGTGCGGGAACGGGGATTGTCGGAGATGACGCCAAGCAGCGATGCGTAGGGGACATTGATGAACGAGTAGATCATCATCATAAGCCCGTAGGTGATGTAGGCGTAGACCAGTTTCCCGGTCATTCCGAAGCCCGGAGTGGTGAAGGTCAGTACGCCCGCCACGCCGAAGGGCACGGCGAACCACAGCAGGTAAGGCCGGAACTTCCCGCGGCGGCTCTGCGTGCGGTCGGCTATGATCCCCACGACGGGGTCGACGAACGAATCCCAGAAGCGGGTGATGAGGAACATCGTGCCCACAGCGGCTGCCGGGAGCCCGAAAATATCGGTGTAGAAAAAGAGCAGGTAGGAGCCGAAAAGCTTCCAGAACATCGAGGATGCCGCATCGCCGAGTCCGTAACCGACTTTTTCGCGGAGTTTTATCTGTCCGTCCATTAGCATGTTATTGTTGTGACGGGCCGACGTCATCCCACGCATCCGTGCGGAAAGGGAAGGCGGGCAGCCCGATGGTGTTGGTCAGGTTGACGTCCCCCACGACGTTGCGGAAAGCGTAACGTACGGCGACGGGGTGGGGCACGGCTGCGGAGCGTACTTCGACACGGCGACTGAAATCATATCCCCGGTGTACGACGAAAGCCTCGGCCGGGTGGAAGATACGATCTTTTCCTGCGATTTCGAATCCTTTCAACGGCGTATCGACCGGATGCAGGGTCGAGTTGCTGCGGAAGGTCACCACGGCGCACCCGTCATCGAAAGCGACGCTTTCAAACCGCGGACCGCAACTGTCGATTCCCTCGCAGCCGTAGGTGCCCGTCAGTGCGAGCAGTGCCAGCCGCTGTCCTACGAGGTCTTTGCGCGGCGGGTGTATATCGAGCGCATCCCCCAGGTCGGTGTTGACCGCCATGCCGGCGTTGGGAATCAGGTCGAGGGCGCGAAGCTGCGCTTCGACCATCAGCGGGAGCAGAATCGGGTTCTCCTCATCCTGGAAACGGTGCATCGGGAGGTCGTAATCGAACGGCGCGAGCTGCACGTAATAGAACGGCATCTGCTCCCCGCCGCCCCATGCCGTCCGCCAGTCGGCCGCCATTGCGGCCATGTTGTGCGGATATTTGGCATGGCAGCCTTTGTTCGATTCGCCCTGGTACCAGATGAACCCCCGCAGCGTGTACGGTGCGAGCGGCCGGATCATGGCGTTGTAGAGTGCTCCGACCCGATTCTGGGCGTTGTACCCGGCATCGGTCGTGTGTATTTCCCCGTCGACGGCCTGTGCCGCCTGGGGGGACATCCATGCCTCGATGCGCGTGGCGCCCCAGTCGCTTTCGATCAGTCCGACAGGAATGCCGAGGGCGCGGTGCAGCCAGAGTCCGAAGTAATACCCGACGGCGCTGAACCCGGAGGCCGAACGCATGGATGAGACTTCCCAGCTTCCGGTGCAATCCTGCTGCGGTTCGGATGCGGTGGCGCGGGCTACGTGGAAGAGCCGTATGCCGGGATGACCGCCCGCCTGCATCGCGGCGTCGAGCGCCCCGTGTACGGGCTGCGAATCGAAGCCCCGGAGGGGCATTTCCATGTTCGACTGCCCGGAGCAGAGCCAGACCTCGCCGACGAGGATGTCGCCGAGTGTCACCGGCTCGCCGTCATCGATGGTGAGCGTATACGGGCCGCCGGCGCCGGGCGTTTGCAGCAGCGTGTGCCAGTGTCCTTTGTCGTCCGCATGTGCGGTGTATGTCCGTGTGTCCCACGAAGCGGTGATTTTTACCCGGACACCCGGCTTGGCCCATCCCCAGATGCCGGCCTGGCAGTCGCGTTGGAGCACCATGCCGCTGCCGATAACCGCGGGCAGGCGTACCCGGCCCGCCCCGGTTTGTGCGAGGCAGAGCGCGAGCAGCAGGAGTAAGGTTCGTTTCATCGTTTCATTCGGTTATGTTCATCGGGGCCGTGCCTGCCTCTTTGCGTACGGCGCGGCGGTAGGCGAGCGTGTAGCGGGCGTCCATTTCGGGATGTTCTTCGACGGCGATTTCGACTTGGAACCGGTCGGTGTCCCAGGCCGGGAGCGGCGTGCGTGCCGTGGGACCCGCGATGTTCCGGTTCGGGGCGGTGGCGGGGCTTTCCCAGCGCAGAAGTTCGAGCGTCTGTTCGGCAGCCCGGAGCGTTACCGTGAGGACGAAAGGCCCTGAGGCGGCGAAGCGGTCGTTGAGTATCCAGATGGCGGCCTCGAACAGCTCGCCTTCCGTCCAGTCGAAGCGGGCGAAGCGCGCGCTGGCGCAGAGCGGCCGGCAGGCGCGGCGCACCTCTTCGAACGCGGGTTTGGGTACGGACGGGTAGACCACCAGCGAGTTGTTGGCCGCCGAGGGCCACGGTTCGCCGAAACACCAGTTGAGCGCCATGCCGCAATAGGGTTTCTGCCGCCGGGCCTCCTCGAAGATCGCCTTGTACCCTTCGCCTTGCAGGAGCGAGCTGTGGGCTATAAGTTCGTCGAGCGTCGCCTGTTTTCCGAAATAGCGTTCGACGGCCGGCTTTTCGAGCCATGTTTCGGGCTGGCCGTCCCATGCTCCGAAGGCGTGGTGTTCTTCCCATGCCGTTCCGGGGCGGGGTGGAAAAAGCTCTTCGGGCGGGATTACCTTTTCGAGGACTTCGCGCGGCGAGATGCCGGGAATGCCGAATTCGGTATAGGCCGTGAAATGGCTGTTGTTGATTGACTGGAAAATATCGCGCCCGTTCCAGTAAAACAGGTAGTTGCCGTGCGCCATGCCGTTCAGCGGCGAGGTCGCGTTGAAGGGTATTTCAGGCGACAGCCGGTAGCAGAGCGCGTTCAGCAGCCGCAGGGGCAGTGACTGGTCGGTCATCCCTGACCAGTTGTTGAACAGTTCATTGCCGCCGCACCAGATTGCCAGCGAAGGATGGCGGCGCAGGCGGCGTATAATCGAGGTGGCCTCTTGTTCCAGTACGGCGAGGTAATGCGGGTCGTCGGGATAGCAGTTGCAGGCCAGCGGGAACTCCTGCCATACGAGTATGCCCCGGCGGTCGCAGTACTCGAAGAAACTGTCCTTGTTGACGATGCCTCCGCCCCACGAACGCAGAATGTTGAAATTGGCCGCGATGGCCATGTCAATCAGTTCTTCGTAGCGGGCGGCGTCGAGCATGCCTGGGAAAAGTTCGGGACAGACCCAGTTGGAGCCTTTGGCGAAGATAGGGCGCCCGTTCAGTTCGATTTGTGCCGGGGCGGCGCTCCGTGTCTTGGGAAACCCTTTGGGTTCGCTCCATGTGCCTTCGTTCATTACGAGCCGTATGCGGCGGAAGCCGATGCGTTCTTCGACGCGCTCCAGTTCATTTCCCCGGACGTCGAGCAGGCGGTAACGCGACGTGTAACGTACGGGCTCCCCGTGGTCGTGCGTCCACCACAGTCGGGGACGTTCCATGCGGGCCTTGAGCGGCTGTCCGACAGGCCCTTCCGCCTGGGCGGTGCAGTGTCCTTCGGCATCCAGCAGCTCCCAACTGCCGCGGCAGCCGTCGCAGGCACGGCCCTCGGCCGCGATGTGCAGGTCAGCGCCCGCCAGGTCTTCGTCGAGCGTATAGCTGACCAGCACGTCCGTCAGGTGGGATGCGTGGCGGAGCTGGAGCCCCGTGTCGTCCCAGATGCCCAGCGGTACGAGACGCGGGTGCCAGTCCCAGCCGTAGCCGACGGCCGGCTTCACGACGTCGGACGCCTGCGTGCGGTCGGCTGGTTCGGGGTGGCGTTTGGGAACGGGATAGACGAGCACTTCGAGCCGGTTGCGGGGCTGCAGGTGCGGTGTGAGTTCTACCTCGACGGGTGAGAACATCCCTTCGCGGGCAATGAGCGGCTGCCCGTTGAAGCGTATCTCGTACCGGTAGTCGATTCCCTTCGATACGAACCACAGCTGCCGTCCGTTTTCGCACGGCGGGGCGTCGAACTCCGTGCGGTAGGTGAAAAAACGGTCTTCCATCCACGTCATGCGGCGATAATTGTCGCCGTAATTGTAGTCGGGATACCCCTCGGCACGGGCGATGTCTGTCTGTACGGCTCCCGGAACCGTTGCCGGGCAGAAGTTCCCTGGGGCGGTTTCCCTGTCCGGGGCATGTCCCAGTTCCCAGGCGAGGGGAGTTATGTCGTGGTTTCTGATCATTTTAGAAGGTGTATTCGTTGCAGAGTGTGAATTCGGCGGGTTCGTCTTCCTCGATTTGCGGGTAGCGTCCCAGCGGTTCGTAGAACCGGTTGTCTGCGGTGTCGTCGTTTACGGTCGAAACCTCGCCCGCCATGCAGTGGCCCCCTTCGGCCCAGAAGGTGTGGTACATGTAAGGCTCGAATGTGATGCTCTGTCCGGGGCGGAGGCGCAGTACCTCGCCTGCGCGTACGGTCGTGGTAATTCCGTCGATCTGGAACGAGCAGGGGGCGTCGGTCATGCGTTCTTTGTCGTCGGCGCGCCACAGTTTCATGCAGAGATCACCACCGCCCCGGTTGATGATGTCTTCCATCTTGTGCCAGTGGAAATGGATGGGGGTGGTTTGCCCTTCGCGCACGAACATGATTTTCTCGCAGTAGGTCTTGCGGTCGCGTGCGGGGTTTCCGTTGCGTATCGTGAAGAGCGTCAGCCCTTCCTGTGCGAAGTTCCCCTTGCCGAAGTCGGTGACGTCCCAGCCCAGCGCGTTGTCGCGTATTTCGCGGCATGTTTCGCCGTGCGTGCCCCACATGCGGGGAGTCCATGTTGCCCATTCGGGGAGCAGGAAGCGGTGTTCGGCAAGGAAATCCAGTGCTTCGCGGATTGATTGGTTTATTTCGGAGCGTTTCATTGGTCTTTGTAATTTGAATGGATGAATTCGGTTAGTTGTCCCAAAGTGGGGGCGCCGCCCGTGCTGGTGGCGCTGAAGAGGTTGAAGCGGGCCGAGGCATTGGCGAAGCAGAGGGCGTCGTGCAGCGGCATCCCTTCGTGCTGGGCATAGAGCATCCCGGCGCAGAAGGCGTCGCCCGCGCCTACCGATGAGATGATTTGCTTCGCGGCGACCGGAACGGAGCTGCACCACGAGCTTTCGCCGTCCCGTGTGCGGGCGTAGCCGCCCTCAGGGCAGTGGATGGCGCAGAGGCGGCCGACGCCACGCTGTACCAGCGTTTCTGCGGCCTCTTCCATGCGATCGTGCAGCAGGACCCCTTCCGGGTCGCGCAGCTGCAGGCCGCAGACGGCCCCGGCCTCGATTTCGTTGACAATCAGGTAGTCGATGTAAGGCAGGCAGGGTTCTACGACGCGGCGGAAACGGTCTCCCTCTTCGGAAACCACGTCGACCGAGGTCTCGTACCCCTGCCGTTGCAATCCTTTCAGGACGCGGGCGGCCACGACGCCGTATTCGGGGTCAGGGCTGTCCAGCTCGTCGAGCAGCAGCAGGTAGCCCAGGTGGAAGATGCGTGCCTGGGTCTCCATTTGCAGTACCTGCTCCGCTCCGAGACGTGCGTTCGCACCTCGGAAATGGAAGAAGGTGCGGATGCCTCCGTCCCGCTCCGACATGACGTCGGTGTAGGATGTGGCGGCGTCGGGGAGTACGAGCATGTTATGCCCGTCGATTCCGAGCCGGGCGATTTCTCGCTGCACGTAATCGCCGAGAGCGTCGCGCCCGATGCAGCCGCCGGCGTACAGCGGCAGGTCGGTACCCAGCCCCGCAAGGTCGGCGAGCACGTTGTGGGAACAGCCGCCCAGTCCCTTTTCGACGCGCGAGATGGTCGTCAGGTTGCCCCGTGCGGGGTATTGTTCGATGATTTTCACGTTGTCGACCAGCCATGTGCCGGCCGATATGATTCCTCGTCTGTCCATTTGTCGGGGTGTTTAGGCTTTGCCGTCGCTTTCGAAGAGCCGAATATGCGCCGCCACGACTCTCCTCGAAGCCTCGGTAATGCGGTTCTTCAGGTCGATGTAGTTCGGTGAGGCATTGCCGGCGATGTAGCTGCATGTTTCGTCCATGGCCGCGAGCTGCATCGCGGTGGCCACATTGATTTTGCTGATGCCGTTGCCGATGCAGGATTTGAAATCCTCTTCGCTCGTGCCGCTGCCGCCGTGCAGGACGAGCGGAATGCCGTTGCGTGCGTCGATTTCGCGCAGCCGGCCGATGTTGAGGCGTGGCGTGGCGATATAGCGGCCGTGCAGGTTGCCGATGGCGATGGCTAGGGCGTCGATGCCCGTTTCGGCGATGAACCGTGCCGACTCCCCGACATCGGTGAAGACGTCGGCCGTGGCGGCATCGCCCGTGCCTTCGCCGCCGAAGCCGGTGTCGCCCACGCGTCCCAGCTCGGCCTCGACGTCGACGCCGGCGGCGTGTGCGAGCCGGGCGACCATGCGTGTTTGGGCGATGTTCTCTTCCAGCGGCAGGCCGGCGCCGTCGAACATCACCGAATTGAATCCTGCGCGGATGGCGCGGATGCAGGTTTCGGGGCTTTGTCCGTGGTCGAGGTGCACGGCGACGGGGACCTTGGCGCTGCGTGCCGCCTGCAGGAAGACGGGGGCCATCAGCTCCATGGGCGCCCCCGGAAATTGTACCTCGGCGAGTTGCAGGATGAGCGGTGCGTGCAGCTCTTCGGCCGCAGCAATGGCTCCCATTACATTCTCGACGCTCAGGCAGTTGAATGCCCCCACGGCGTAGTGCCGGCGGTGGGCGTCCCGTATGATCTCTCGGAAAGGGGTTAACATAATTAAATTAATTTAAAAATTCTGGCCGGATAATGAAAAATTTCGATATTCAAAGGTAGTGTGTTCCGGCCGGATAATCTGGTGAAATATCTGCATAAGTATGTATTATTTTGACATTATTGTGCAAGAATGTGAATTTGTTACTTCCCTGTTGTTTAATAAAATATTGTGTTTAGTGGTCTGTGTGGCGGTTTTGTGGCGTATTGGATTATTTTGAACTGTGGAAATATTATTATGTTTTGTCAAAATATTACCATATGTGTCTGTTTCTTTATTCTATATTTGTAATAGTCGAATTGGACGCATTTATTAAAAAAAACGGTCGGTCGACACCTATTTATATTACAGCCGGATTTGAAGAATGTAAAACCTAAACAACTAACCTGTTTGCAAAATGATTAAAAACAAACTATTCATGCTGTTGATTCCCTTGCTGGTGTGTGGTACGGGCCTGTTCGCTCAGAATACGGCCGTGCAGGGAATCGTGACGGGAAGTCCCGACGGGAATCCTATTCCGGGGGCATCGGTGGTGGTCAAAGGCTCCGTCAGGGGTACGACGACGGATGCTTCGGGTGCCTTTAACATCGCTGCGGAAGCCGGTGATGTGCTGGTTGTGTCGTTCCTCGGTTATAAATCGCAGGAAGTGCCCGTTGGCGGGCGTACGGCTATCGACGTGAGCCTCGAAGAGGATGCCGAACTGGTCGAAGAGGTAATCGTGATCGGTTACGGTACGATGAAGAAGAGCGACCTGACGGGTAGCGTGGCTTCCGTGAAGGCCTCGGATGTAACGCAGGTTTCGGCCGGTTCGATCGACAAACTGTTGCAGGGCCGCGTGGCCGGCCTGACGGTAATCGACAATTCCAATGACAGCCCGGAAGGAAACGTGACGATGCGCGTGCGCGGTATCAGCTCCATCAACGGCTCCAATTCGCCGCTGGTGGTGGTCGACGGCGTGCCGATGGGCGACGCGGGCAACTTGACCAGCGTCAATCCGAACATCATCGAGTCGATTGAGGTGCTGAAAGATGCCTCGGCGACCGCAATTTACGGTTCGCGCGGAGCCAACGGCGTCATCATGGTAACGACCAAAGGCGGCCGGAAGGAGCACCACAACGTCTGGTTTTCGGGCAAGGTCGGCGTCGGCGTTTTCAGCGACAAGCTCGATTACTGGCGTGACCCCGTGCAGATGGCACGGCTCGAAAACGAATCCTACGAGAACGGTGGCGCTGAAGGGCCGTATACCGGAAAGATATGGTCGGACGGCACCTATTACCCCTCTATCGCCGAAATCGAGAGCGGCGAATGGCCGTTCCGCACCAAATGGGCCGACCACGTGTTCCGCACCTCGGTTACGCAGGATTACAGCATCGGAATCGAGGGCAGCGGCGAGAAGAACCGCTACTACGTGAGTTTGGGCTATTATAACGGCGAAGGCATGCAGCACAAGGACGATTTCGAGAAGTATACGGTCGACATGTCCTATGACCACATGGTCGCCCGCAGCATCAACCTGAAGACCAAGGCCGGGTTCGTGCGCGGTTTCCGTACCTACAACAACGGTACGAGCTACGGGCGCAACCCGCTCTGGCCGGTCTACAACGGTGACGGCTCCTACTTCAAGAGCCAGGCCAAGGACTACGGCAATCCCGTGATGATCAATAACGAGATCAAGAACGAGTCGGACAACATGTCGGGCTATGCGCTCGTCAAGGCCGACTGGACGATTATCCCCGGACTGATTATGTCGGTGTCGGGCAATGCCCGCGCCGAACAGCGTCGTTCGGCCTACTTCAACCCGCCCCTCTACACCCTTGCGGGGGACAACTATAACGGCGAGGGCGGGAACAGCGAGTCGACCTACGTCAATCTGACGGGCGACGCCTTCCTCACCTACGACAAAACGATCGGCGACCATGCTTTTTCGGCCATGCTGGGCGGAAGCTACGAGAACAGCGTGAGCCGGGGTTCGAGCATCACCGGGCGCGGGTTCTCCAATGCCGCGCTCAAGGACGAGGTGGTCTCCGGGGCGGACAAGGTCATTACGCAGACCTCGCGCAGTCAGGAGATACTCGCTTCGGGCTTCACGCGTCTGAACTACATTTACAAGAACCGTTACCTGGTGACCTTCACGGCCCGTGCCGACGGTGCTTCGAAATTCGCCAAAGGGCACCGCTGGGGCTTCTTCCCTTCGGGGGCCGTGAGCTGGAAACTGGAAGAGGAGCCGTGGATCAAGTCGATCGGGTTTTTCGACCAGCTCAAACTGCGCGCCAGCTACGGCATTTCGGGTAACCAGGGAATTTCCCCGTACCAGACCTTTGAACGCTTCGGGTTCGATTATTATTGGTCGGGCGGCAAAGAGTATACTGTGTACGGTATCGGTTACCAGGATGGCCGCGAGGGGTTGGGCGACCGTTTCGTTACGTATGCGGGCATGGCCAACCACGAACTGACGTGGGAGAAGACCGCGCAGTTGGATGTCGGCCTCGACCTCTCCATCCTCAAAGGGCGGCTGAACGTTACCTTCGACTATTATTACAAGAGGACGACCGACCTGCTGCGCAAGCAGTACCTTCCGCCCAGCACCGGTTTCGATACGGTTTGGGTCAACGATGGCGAGATTCGGAACAAGGGTTTCGAGGTGGCCGTCACGGGGCGTGTCGTTTCGACCAGGGACTGGAATTTCACGGCGACGGGCATCTTCAGTCTCAACCGCAACAAGGTGGTTGCAATCGGCACGGCCGAAAATTCGGGTGCCACGGTCGACGCTAACGGTATCTGCTATACGCAGTACGGCGGCAGCGTCTATAACGACGCTTTCCTCAATGTGCTGGCTATCGGTTATCCCGTCAATTCGTTCTACGGCTACATGGTCAACGGCATCATCCAGACGCCCCAAGGCGACGGGTCGAGCGCGAATACCCGTCCGGGCGAACTGAACTACGTCGGATTGAACGCCGACGGTACGCTCGATCCGAACCAGCGTATGATTATCGGCAACCCGAACCCCAAGTTCACGTCGAGCCTCTCGCTTTCGCTCTCGCACCGCTGCGGATTGGATCTGTCGATGATGATGTACGCCGTCTACGGCAACGACATCTTCTCCTACCGCAAGCTTGGGTCTGTGGCGTTGCAGTCCGGACGCTGGACGGCCGAGAATCCCAACAACGAACGTCCCAGCCTGCGCTATAACCGGCAGTACCACGCTTCGTCGTGGTCGGTCGAGGACGGTTCGTTCCTGCGCATCTCCAACATCACGCTGGGCTATACGTTGCCCGTGGACAAGCTGAAATGGATCAAGCACCTGCGTACCTACGTGAGCGCCAGCAACCCGTTCACCTTTTCCAAAGTGAGCGAATACGACCCCGAAGTGGGGGAGAACGGTATAGGTAATGTGGCCTATCCCAAAGTATGCGTCATCACCGTCGGCGCAGAGTTCAAATTCTAACCAAAAGCCAAGTGAACATGAAACGGATATTCCTGTATTTCGCATTGCTGGGAACGCTCGCGGGGATGAGCTCGTGTCTCGACGAAGTCCCCTACGGCACCTATTCCAACCAGACCTTCTACAATACCGAGGCCGATGCCGAATCGGCGCTGATGTATGCCTATGTGCCCCTGAACTATATAGACTACTGCGGACGCTTCCTCTTTTATTTGAGCGATGTGCCGACCAACCAGTACAAATCCTACGGCAAGGCCGACGAGAGTCCGTTGTTCCAGTGGGACATTACGCCGACCAGCGACGAGGCGATCTACTTTTTCAAATCGGCCTACGTGAGCCTCGCCCGCACCAATTCGGTGCTGGACAACGTTGCGCAGATGTCCAATATTTCGACCACGGCGCGTAACAAAATCCTCGGCGAAGCTCATTTCCTGCGTGCCTTCAATCATTTCATGCTGGTCATCAACTACGGCAGCGTGCCCATCCGCTCCAAGACCGTCTCCACGACCTCGGACGCTTTCAGGGATTTTGCCCCGATTCAGGACGTTTACGCCTTCATCATCGGCGAACTGGAAGACGCCATCGGCCTGCTGCCGGTGAACAAGGTGCAGGGACGTGCCGACAAGGTTGCGGCGCAGGCGCTGCTCGCGCGCGTTTACCTCTACCTCGCTTCGTCCAAGGTTTCGGGAGCTCCCGGATACGACTGGGTGTCGGATGCCGACGAGATGTACCGCCTCGCGGCGCAGTATGCCGGCGACGTGCTCGATAAACAGACGGTCTACCGGCTCGACCCCGATTTGGGCAATGTCTACGACGTCGAGCACCAAGCCGACGGGGTGGAGCATATCTTCATGACTTCGATGAACCGCGAGGCCAGCGGCATGGAAGGCACCTATTCGCAGCTGCCCCAAATGTTCTGCATCCAGACCGGGAGCATCGTCTATATTTCCGCGTCGCTGGGGGAGAACAGCCGCGAGGTTATGAAGTTCATGGACTACGAATCGGGTTATCAGGTGATGCGCGTGGATAATGACTTCCGCGAGACTTACGACGATGACGATTTGCGCAAGCAGTTGATGGTAACGACGATATATAACGAGGACGGAAGCGTGCTGGCCGCCTACGACCCGTCGAACCTCACCAGCAGCGATAACATCAAGAACAAGTTTTTCTATCCTTTCTGCCGCAAATACACCGATCCCAAATCGAAGTCCAACCGTACCTCGGCCAACCTCTATCTGATTCGTTTCGCCGAAGTGGCGCTTACCTATGCCGAGGCGGTCGGTCCTACAGACGAAGGATACAGGTGGGTGAACGAAGTGCGCAGGCGCGCCGGACTGGACGCGCTTCCCGAAGGACTTTCGATTGAAGATTTCCGCGAGGCGGTGATTGAAGAACGGACGAAGGAGCTGGCTTTCGAAGGGCACGGCATCTATGACCTGCGCCGCCTGAACCGCGTCGACGAGCAGCATATCACCAACAAGGCTTTCAAGCCTGCCTATGCTTATTTCTATCCTGCGCCCCAGCGCGAACTGGATCTCAACCCGCAGAAATAACCGATTAAAATCCGCAAACCATGAAATTATTCCATAAATACCTGCTTCCGGCCGCCGCATTGTTCCTTTGTGCGGGACTGGCCGCGTGCAGTGAAGATACGACCGACCCGGCGAACCCGTACAGTGGGAATTTCACGCTGAAGACGCAGGCCGAGGTCGATGCTTTCCCCGCACGCCCTACTGCAAACAGCATCACCATCGAAGGGGCGGATATTACCGATATCTCCTCGCTCGATGTTCCCGCCGTCGGCACGCTCCTGATTCGCAACACCGGAATCGGGACGCTGGCGCTGCCCAATACCACGTCGATTGCGACCAGATTCGAGGTTTCGGGCAACGAATCCCTCACGGCCGTCGGCGATCTGGGCGTGAAGTTCGTCATCGGCGACATTTATGTCGAGGACAATCCCCTGCTGACGGATATCAGCGGTATGCTGGGAATCAAGAAGATGACCGGGAAACTCTACGTTACGGGCAATGCCTCGCTGGGCGAGGACAAGCCTGACGAGCCGGACAGCTACGGTTTCAATGTCATCAAATACCTCATCTCCAATTCGGTGCTCGAAGCGGAGAACGTGACCCTGTCGAACAACCATCCACTGGCTGTGACCGACCCGTCGCTCATCGGCCAGGGCGGAGAGTCGGGCGGCGTTTACAGCTATACGATCAAGTCCGATGCCGAGGCTGCCGCATTCAGTCCCGGCGGTAAGGAGGTCAAGAACCTGACGGTTACGGGTCCCAACGTCACGGACGACGGAATGGCGTTGCTTGCGGCGAAGATCTCCGTCGTGCAGGGTACGATGACCGTCGACGGCGCTTCGATCAAGACCACCGAAACCTTCTTCGGCAAAGTCGACTGTCAGGGCAGCATCATCCTGCGCAATATCTCGACCTATGACGAAGGCGGCGGCAACAAGTTCTTCAACAACAACGGTTTCAAGAATATTACCCGGATTCATGGCGATTTCATACTTGAGAATATCCCTTACCTGATCCACTGGGGGCGTGGCAACGGATTCGCGCAGATTACGGAAATCGACGGCGACCTGACGGTGCGTAACTGCGGTATGCAGCAGATGGCCTTCGCTTCGCTGTTGAAGGTCGGCGGCGATTTGACCCTCGCGGACAACTGCATCGAGCTCTATACGGGCTTCTTCTGGAACCTGGCTACCGATCTCCGCCATGTGGGCGGCAGCCTCACGCTCACCGGCAACGACCACCAGAATGGTTTGGGCGGTTTCGAAAAGGTGGAGTACATCGGCGGCAACATTACCATTACGGGCAACGGTACGGATCCGAGTGCCGGAGGCATTCCTTATGTTTCGACGGCCGGGCAGGTAGGTTTTGATCTGGTGGAATCATGGATTACGGGCGGCGTCGTACAGCCCGGTGCTATCATCGACTGCCGCTATGCGGACGGTACGCCCGTCGAATTCTCGGAGATACCCCAGCCCGGAGAATATAAGAGCTATACGATTTCGAGCCGCGACGAACTGCTGGCCTTTGCTCCGCAGGACGGTTCGGCGGTGAAGGAGACGGTGCAGGACCTGACGATCGTGGATGCCGGCAATACGATGTCGGACAACGATCTTTCGTATGTCAAGACCCGCGTGGAGAAGGTCATGGGCACGCTGACGCTCGAAGGCAGCAACCTCACTTCGACGGAACAGTTCTTTCTGAACGGCGGCTTTACGGTCGAGGGCGGCATCGTCTTCCGCAACTGTGCCGAACTGTTCAACCTGAACGGCATGAAAGAGATGACGGCCATCGGCGGCGATCTGGTCTTCGAGAACTGTCCGAAAATCGCGACGAACTGGGGTGCGGGCAACTGCCTCTCGCAAATCGTGAGCGTGGCGGGCAATGTCAAACTGACCGGCGTTGCTGAACCCATGTCGGGCGTTTCCCTGCAGTCGTTGAAGAGCGTGGGCGGTGATTTCATCGTTTCGGGCTGCAATGGCGATTTCTGGAATTTTGCAGGTATGAGCCTTACGACCGTCGGCGGCAGCCTTGTCATTACCGACAATGCGAAGCTCAACGGCTTGGGCGGTTTTGCGTCCGTGGCTTCGGTTGGCGGCGATATTACCATTACGGGCAACGGCACGACGAACGGGGGTATTCCTTACGACAGCACCTCGGATCAGGTAGGCTTCGACCTCGTGGCCGGTTGGATCGAATCGGGTGTGGTGGCTCCGACGGCGGTGGTGACCTGTAAATATGCCGACGGTTCCGCGGTCGAGTTCCCGGTGCCGAGCCCCTATAAAAGCTACACGATTTCGAGTCGCGACGAACTGCTGGCCTTTGCTCCGCAGGACGGTTCGGCGGTGAAGGAGACCGTGCAGAATCTGACGATCGTGGATGCCGGCAATACGATGTCGGACAACGATCTTTCGTATGTCAAGACCCGCGTGGAGAAGGTCATGGGCACGCTGACGCTCGAAGGCAGCAACCTCACTTCGACGGAACAGTTCTTTCTGAACGGCGGCTTTACGGTCGAGGGCGGCATCGTCTTCCGCAACTGTGCCGAACTGTTCAACCTGAACGGCATGAAAGAGATGACGGCCATCGGCGGCGATCTGGTCTTCGAGAACTGTCCGAAAATCGCGACGGATTGGGGCGCGGGCAACTGCCTCTCGCAAATCGTGAGCGTGGCGGGCAGCGTGAAGCTGACGGGCGTGATGACGCCGATGCGCGGTGTGACGTTCAACTCGCTGAAAAGCGTGGGCGGCGATTTCATCGTTTCGGGCTGCAACGGCAACTTCTGGAATTTCGACGTGATGAAACTCGAAACGATTGGCGGCAGCCTGGTACTCACCGGTAACGAACGGCTCAACGGACTGGGCGGTTTCGAGGCGCTCGTGAGCGTGGGCGGGGACGTGACGGTCACCGGCAACGGTACCCTCGAAGGCGGTATCCCCGTGACTTCCACCTCCGACAAGGTCGGGCTGGATTTGCTCGGAAAACTTTACCGTGAGAACGTATTTGCCGCCGGGGCGACTTTCACGATCGAATCGGACGGTGTAACTTACCGGATAGACGAATTGTAACAAATAATGTGAACGGGTCTCCGGACGCGCACCGTCCGGAGACCTAAAACCGAAATACGATGAAAAAGTTTAAGATAGTATTATTTGCCGCCGTCCTCGCCCTTGCGGCTGCGGGGTGCGAAAAGGAGTGGGACAAAAGCCAGTGGCCCGAAATCCCCCAGCGGCCCGATCCCGTGCCCAATACGGGCAACTACCAGTTTTCGGACGGCGTGATGTCCGAAGAGGTGTTGCACAACTACCTATCGCGGGCTATTACCCAAACCGAATTCCTGTCCGACGCTGAAACCTCGACCGACGGTGTTTACGGAACGCAGGACGACGAGCGCATGTTGCTCAACGTCGGTGCCAAGTTTATCGGCCGTGCCTTGTATCAGTGGAATAAGGAGACGAATTTCAAGGACGATGCATGGATTGCCGCGGCCAGGGCCAAGGTTGACAGGATGCACGGGCAGGATCCCGACCTGCTCTTCCAAGCGGCGATGTTCGAGACGGTTTCCACCCAGGTCAACGACATTCCCGTCCCTGAGTGGGTGTTCCGGGCATTCAGCAAGCAACCTGAGGTGCGGAATTTCCGCTTCGACGACATTCGCGACGAGAACGGCCTTTACTGGGGGCAGTGGGGCGAGAATACCTGCGTGCCCGACATGTCGCGCGAAGAAGCGCAGATGTGGTTCTATTTCATGGCCGTGAAATACATGGAAGCCGGCGCCGAGGCCTTTCATTGCGGACAGGTGCACCTGATGGCCTCGATGGGCGATTCGGACAACGGCTATGCAGGCTACCGCAACCTGCTCTCCAAGATACGTGAGGTTGCCAAGACCAAGGCCATACGGGGCACGGTCATCATGGATGCCCACTTGAGCAACGGCGGCATCGTGATCGACGGCAGGCACCTGTTCGATTTCGTGTCGTTCCCGCTGCGCCCGAAAGAGATTGTCGGCGAACCCGTCAAGGCGAAGCTCGAAAAGGGGTATCTCGATTCGGTAATCGGCTATACGAAGGGCGGCGAAACGCCGAGCGGCTGGACGGCCGACCGCATCCCCTACATCCTTGAGTTTGACAATTTCGGGGAAAGCACCCATCCCGGCTCCTACAACTGGGGCGACAATTTCGTCTGGGGCTACGACGAGATTTCGTGGTTCAGTCTGTGTGATGATGAGTATGCCCGCTACTGGCTTGAGTACGCCGTGAATTACATGAACCGCGTAGACCCCATCGGGTATATCCAGATGCCGGGGTGCCGTGTGTCGATATCCGGCCCCGTGCGCTTCTACCGCTGCAATACGCAGAGCGAAGCTACCCCGACGGGGCGCTCGACCGAGGAGACGATTAAGAAACTGTGGAGCAAACGATGATACCGGCCATGAAAAGAGTGATTTTGCTGTCGGCCTTGTGTGTTTGGTGCGCCGTTTCATGCGGCCGTGCCGAAGACCCCTATTATTTCGACGGTCCGGTTTCGCAGACCGTGCTGGAACGCTACCTCTCGCGTGCCGTGACCATGTCGGAGTTCCTCACGGTCGACCCTTACTGCAACGACGGAACTTATCCCGACAAGGCGGCCGACGTGGCGTTCATCCGCAATACGGGCGCCAAGTTTATCGGCCGGGCGATCTACCGCTGGGGAGACGAGAAGGTGCTTACAGAGCCCAACTTCTGGGCCGGAGCCGAAGCACTGATCGACGAGGTGCATGCCTTCGATTCCGACGTGATTTTCCAGGCTGCGACGTTCGAGGCCGTTTACCGCGAGGTGGGCGAGGTTCCCGTGCCGGCCTGGGCGTTCGAGGCCCTGGGGCTTCCCGCCGAAGAGCGCAACTTCGACTATGCGCAGATGCTCGCGCCCGACGGCAAGTACGTCGACTTGTGGGCGCCGGGTGCCAGCGTGCCCGATATCACGCGCGTCGAAACACAGTTGTGGCTGATGTACCTGATCGGCTCCTATGTGGATATAGGCGTAGAGGCCGTGCATCTGGGGCAGGTTTATCTGATGGGGATGAACGACCGTGATTGGCAGGCGTGGGACAGTTTCCTGAAGAAAGTCCGCGCGTGGGTCTATCCCCGTGCCCGTCGCCATTTCGTGCTGTTCGACGCCCATGCGGGCAGCCGCGGCATGATGGTGGGCGAACGGAGCCTGATCGATTTCAACTCTTTTCCGCTTCGTATCAGGGAGGTGCCCGATGAACCGATGAAATGCGTGCTGGAAAAGGGGCATATCGATGCTATCTTCGGCAAAAGCCCCGCATGCGTCACTCCGGCCGGCTGGCGGTGCGATGCACTGCCTTACTTGGTCGAGTTCGATAATTTCGGCGTCAGCGACCATCCGGGTGTGGCCGATCTCAATGACCATTATGTGTGGGGCTACGACGAGATCACATGGTTTTACATGCAGGATCTCCCCACCCGCCGCGCGTGGCTGCGCTACGCTTACGAATGGCTGCGCGAGAACGATCCGCACGGACATCTCGAAATGCCAGGCGCGCGCGTCGTGTCGCTTGCGGCGGGCGAGCCGGTATTTCTGGGCCGCGCCGTCGCCAAAAGCGACAAGGTGCCTTACGGGATGGATATCGAAGAAACCGTGAGGGAGCTTTGGAACGGAGATTAAACCGTATGCCCTGACCGGGGACGGCTGTGTGCCGGGGCTGCGCCCTGCGGTGCACGGCCGGTTCCGGCCGCAGAGGCCTGTGGTGTCAGCGGTCGGGGATGATCGACTCCTTGAATTTGTTCCGGTAGTCGCTCGGTGTCGTGCCGATTCGCTCCCGGAACACACGGTTGAAATTGGAGATGTTGTTGAATCCGCATGCGTAGCTTATCTCCGAAATGGTGTGCTCGGTTTCGATCATCATCTGCGCCGCACGGTCGATGCGGAATCCGTTGAGGTAGTCCCAGAAATTGTGGCGGGTGCGTTTCTTAAAGAAGCGGCTTACCGACGATGCGGACATGCCGACCTGCTCCCCGACATCTTCCAGCGAGATTTTACGGTTGTAGTTTTTCTCGACGAACTGTACGATCCGGTTGATGCGGCGGCTGTGCGGGAAGGAGCTGTCGCTGCTTTGGACACCGATCAGTTCGACTTGCGTGCGGTCGGCGCAGGCCAGTTCGTGAAGAATGTCCAGAAAGAGCTGTACGCCCTCGAACCCCTCGACCGTGGGCAGGCGCAGGAGCCGTTCGCGTACCGCCTCGGCGGTTTCTTCTGAGAACTTGAGTCCCGGAGCCGGTTGGCAAAGCATGTTGCGGATGTCCCGCAGCTGGTCGGTGTCGAAGATGCCCCACGAGGGGAGCTCCTTGGGGAACTGTATGACGACGACCTCGCAGCGGGTGTTCAGAAAGGCGTCGTCGCGCTTGTAGCAGTGGAGTACGTTGGGGGTGGTGATGACCAAGTCTTTTTCGGTGAAATCCTCGACCAGATTACCTAAAATGCGTTTCCCGCGGACGTTGAGCGTAAGGTTCAACTCGTAGTCCTCGTGGAAATGGAGCGGAAAATCCATTTGGTTGTCGGGCCAGTAGTTGGCGATGAACAGGTCGTTTTTCCCCAGCGGGGTGATCTCCTTCAGAATGTACTTCATGGTATATGGCTGACTAAACAAATATAAGGATTTTTACCCGGAACTTCGCCGTTCCAAACCGATTTTTTACGTATTTTCAAAACAAAATCAAAACATAGAATGATGCTGAAATCCCGAATTTTACTGTTTGTCCTTTCGGCGGCCTCCGCAGCCTGTCTTTCGGCCTGCCGCGATCAGGGCGTAGGCCGTTGGGTCGATCCCAATATCGGCGGTGTGGCACCCCTGCTGACGACCGTTACCCCGCAGGTGCACCGACCGCACTCGATGGTGCGAGTCTTCCCGGTGACCGAACCCGGACTCAACGACCGCTATTTCTCCGACCGGATCTACGGCATAGCCCTCAATATGCCCCGCTACCGCAGCGGGGTAGTGGGCTCGGTCATGCCCGCGGCGGGCGAAGTGTCGTTCGATCCGGAGCGCTCCTCTTCGTGGTACGACCACGATTTGGAAGAACTGCATCCCTGGTCGCACCGGGTCTGGCTCGAAGAGCCTGCGGTGTGGGCCGAATGGACGACGACGGAAAGGGCTGCCCTCTATGAATTTGACTTTACGGATGCGGGACGGCAGGCGAACGTGCTTTTCCGCGTCGGCTCCGAAGGCGAGGTCGCGGTGGATGGCAACCGGGTCGTTTCGGGCTGGGAATCGGTCGATTACGCCCGGCAGTATTTCTATGCGGTCGCCGACCGGCCTTTCGTGAGTTCCGGGACGTACGACGGGACGGCGCTTTCCGGGGAGTGTTCGGCGTCGGGGAGCGGTATCGGCGCATGGCTCTCCGCCCCGGCCGGTTTCGGCAAGGTCTGTTTCCGGGTGGGAATCTCCTATATCGATGTGGAGCAGGCGCGTGCCAATCTCGAAGCCGAAACCGGGGGGCTTGCTTTCGATGCGGTGAAGGAGCGGAGCCGCGCCGTCTGGGAGGAGGCGCTGGGGCGTATTCGTGTGAAAGGCGGTACCGACAGGGAGCGCCGGATATTCTACACTTCGTTGTACCGAACCTTCGAACGCATGGTCGACCAGTCGGAAGGCGGACGCTATTACAGCGGTTTCGACCGCCGGGTGCACGAGGATGCACGGCCTTTCTACAACGACGACTGGATGTGGGACACCTACCGCAACCTGCATGCACTGGGGATGCTGCTCGACCCTGGGCGCAAGGCCGACGAGTTGCAGTCGTATGTCCGGATGTACGAGCAGTGGGGCTGGGTGCCCTCGTTCCCCGAACTTACCGAATGGGGCGGGGACTGGTTCGAAGGGGCGAACCCCGACTGGCACGGCGAACCGATGATCGGCAACCACGTGGCATCGTTCGCCGCCGAGGCTATCCGCAAGGGAATCACCGACTTCGATGTGGAAAAACTCTATGAAGGGCTGCGCAGGAATGCGCTGGAAGGGACGATGATTCCCTGGCGTGCCGGTGCCGCGCGCGAACCCGACCGGTTCTATGCGGAGCACGGCTATTTCCCGGCCCTGGCGCCCGGTGAGCCCGAAAAGTATCCCTATATCGACGACGGATGGGAAAAGCGACAGGCCGTTTCCGTGACGCTCGAACACAGTTACGACGACTGGTGTCTGGCGCAGATCGCCCGCTATCTGGGGCGTGCGGACGATTATGAACTGTTCATGCGCCGTTCGCACTATTACCTGAACCTCTGGAATCCCGCCATCGGCTATTTCGCCCCGAAGAACGAGCGGGGCGAATGGGTAGAGCCTTTCGATCCGCAGTTGTGCGACGGTTACGGCGCCCGGAGTTATTTCGCGGAGGTGAACGCCTGCGTCCATGCGTTCCATGTGCAGCATGACATCCCGCGGCTGATCGCCCTGATGGGGGGCGACGACGCTTTCGTCCGCCGGATCGACGAGGCCTATAACCGGGGGCCGGAAATCGACAAGTGGAAATTCATGGGGCGGATGCCCGACGCCACGGGGTTGCAGGGATTGATGCCTGCCGGTAACGAACCCGCCTTCCATGTTCCGTGGCTCTACAATTACGCGGGGGCGGCATGGAAGACCCAGCACCGTGTGCGGCAGATTGCCGACCTCTGGTTCGATGACCGTCCCACGGGATTGAGCGGCGACGAGGACGGCGGGGCGCTCACGGCGTGGTATGTCTTTGCCGCGATGGGCTTCTATCCGGTCAATCCGGCTTCGGGCGAATATGCCTTGAGTTCTCCGATCTTCGAGCAGGTCGAAATCGCGTTGCCCGGTGACCGCAGCTTCGTCATCAAATCTCCGGGTGCATCGAAAGTGAACAAGTATATCCGCTCGGCGCGGTTGAACGGCGAGCTGCTCGCCCGGCCTTTCATCACGCACGAGCAAATCGTGCAGGGCGGCGTACTTGAGTTCGAACTCACGTCGCGCCCTTGTCCGGATTGTTTCAGGCGGGTGTCGGGTATATGATACAGGAATGCGAAAAGCAAAGCTTTTCGCATTCTTTTTTGCGGGTTCCTGCCGGCGGGAGATTCCGCCGGGCGGTTGCATCTTCCGTTCAAACCGCTCTCCGGGGAGGGGGCGCGAAAAACTACTCCGAGATGACTCCTGAGCCGATGAGCTCGTCGCCGTCGTACCATGCGGCGAACTGTCCGGGCGTGATGCCCCGCTGGGGTTGGTCGAAGAGGATGTAGGCGCCCTCGTCGCGCACGAAGAGCGTTGCGTCCTGAAGGGGTTGGCGGTAGCGGATGCGGACGCTGAAGCGGGCGCTCTGTCTGGGTGAGAGGGTGCGTGCGGGATTGACCCAGTGTATCTCGCCGGGAGCGATGTGCAGCGCCGGACGCCACAAACCGGGGTGGGCGTCGCCCTCGCCGACGTAGATGACGTTCTGCGCGGTGTCGGTCGCAAGGATGAAAAGCGACTCCCGGCGGCCGCCGATGCCCAGCCCCTTGCGCTGGCCGATGGTGTAGAAATGCGCGCCGTTGTGCTCGCCGATCTTCTTGCCGTCGCGTACGGTGTAGTGCCACGGGGCGGCGAGGGCGGTAAGGCGTTCGGTCGAAGGTTCGCCGTCGGTTCGGGCGACTTCGGCATCCGCTGCGGCAGGTATAGCCCGGTTTTCGGTCGAAAGCGCGCTGTTCGTCCGGGCGTCTGACGTATCGGGGCCAGCGGCGTTTTCGGCTTTGGCCGGGGCTGCGGCCAAAGCCCGGTTGTATTTCGGCCACGAGGGGAGTATCTCGTGGACGTTGCCCTTTTTCGAAGCCAGTTTCTGCTGGAGGAAAGCAGGCAGGTCCACCTTGCCCACGAAGCAGATGCCCTGCGAGTCCTTGCGCTTGGCGGTGGCGAGTCCCTGCTCGGCGGCGATGCGCCGCACTTCGGGTTTCAGCAGATCGCCGATCGGGAACAGGGCGTAGCGCAGCTGCTCCTGCGAAAGCTGGCAGAGAAAATAGCTCTGGTCCTTGTTGGGGTCGGCGCCGGCGAGCAGCTTGAAGACCGTCCGTCCGTCGGGAAGAACCTCTTCGGCCTTGCGGCAGTAGTGGCCCGTGGCGACGAAGTCCGCGCCCAGCTTGAGGGCTTCGCGCAGAAAGACGTCGAATTTGATTTCGCGGTTGCACAGCACGTCGGGGTTGGGCGTGCGGCCCTTTTCGTACTCGGCGAACATGTAATCGACCACGCGCGTACGGTAGTCGGCCGAGAGGTCCACTACGTGCAGCGGAATGTCGAGCCGTTTGGCGACCAGCTCGGCGAAAACCCGGTCGTCGTGCCACGGGCAGTCGCCTTCGAGCGTGCCCGTGGTGTCGTGCCAGTTGATCATGAAAAGCCCCGTGACGTCGTGCCCCTGCCGTTTGAGGAGATACGCCGCGACGGACGAATCCACGCCGCCCGATAATCCGATTACTACATGTGCCATATTGTCTTGAAAATCTTATAGGTCGATCAGCCCTTCGGGCAGGATCATCTTCATCGTCCGCCCCTCGAAGTCGATATGGGCGATGAACTCCTCGGCGGCGGGGACCAGCACCCGGCGGCCGCCGATTTCCAGCTCGAAGAGCGGGTTGGCTTCGCTGTCATAATAGTCCGCGACCCTACCTGCGAATTGTCCGGCAGGGGGCGTGCCGTCGCCGCCGTTGGCGTCATCGTTGTTATCGCCGCTGTTGCTGTTGTCGTTGTTTGCGTTGTTGCCGTCGTCATTTCCGCCGTTTCCGCCATTTTCCGTGCTGCCGTGCCGCATTTCGAAGCCCGTAACGGCGAATCCGATCAGGTCCTCCATGTAGAATTCGTCGTCATCCTCCTCGTCGAACCGGATGCGGAATTCGAGGCCGAGCAGCTCCTGCGCCCGGCGTTCGGTGTCGAAGTCGGCGAATGCGGCCACGGCGCCTGAGGCTCCGCGGCGTTCGAAACGTTCGCACCAGAGCGGCACTTCGAGGGCGTCGATGGTGACCAGCAGCGGGGTGTCGGTGTCGAAATCCGCGGGAAAATCGGCGTAAAGTGACAGCATCACTCCGCCGTCGGTGCCGAAAAGCTTGTTGATTCTGCCTGCGGGTATGGAAACGCTCATGTCGGTTCGGTTTACGGTGTTTTATCTTCCGCATCGCGTGGAGCGTGCGATTCTCGCTCGTCCGGCGGTGCGGCAGGGGGACTTTCCATTCGTGGCATGCCGCCCGGCCGGAAAGAGTTTACAAAAGTAATGAAAAAAACCGGTAAATCTCCCGTGCTGGGAAATTTACCGGGATTCCGGAAAGAAGCGTTCTGCGCTTATTCTGCGGCGGGAGCTTCGGCTTCGCCTTCAGCGGGTGCTTCTGCGCCCTCTGCGGCAGCGGCCTGCTCGGCCTCCTTGGCGGCAGCTTCGGCTGCGGCCTTCTTCTCGGCGATGGCCTTTGCGCGCTCCTCCTTGACTTTGGCTTCGGCGGCCAGACGGGCCTTTTCGGCCGACTTGGCATCCGCTTCGAGCTTGTTGCCCTTAGCCTCGATCTTACCGGCCTTCTCGGTCATCCATTTGTTGAAACGAGCTTCGGCTTCGGTCTCCGAGAATGCGCCCTTGGCGATACCGCCCAGCAGGTGCTTCTTGTATAATACGCCCTTGTACGAGAGAATTGCCCGACAGGTATCCGTAGGTTGTGCGCCTTTCTGCAACCAGCCCAGTGCTTTCTCGAAGTCCAGGTCGATCGTAGCAGGATTCGTGTTGGGGTTGTAGGTACCCAGCTTCTCGATAAATCTACCATCACGTGGCGCCCTGCTATCTGCGGCAACGATGTGATAGAAGGCGTAACCCTTCTTACCATGACGTGCCAGACGAATTTTAACAGCCATTTTGCTATAAAATTTTGTTGTAATTAATAAAAAACGCTCACCCACTTTGGGCTTTTAAGCCTGCAAATGTAGGCAAAATATTCCGCCCGGCAAAATAAATTGCGGAAAAATGCGCGCGGAAGGCTGTTTTATGGCGTTTTCGATACGGATGAAAAAATGCCGGGCCGCATTTGCGGCCCGGCGTCGAGTGATCTCGGCGGGATTCGAACCCACGACCGACAGCTTAGAAGGCTGTTGCTCTATCCAACTGAGCTACGAGACCATGTCGATTTTCGGGTGCAAAAGTACGAAATTCCGAAGTATCTACAAATTTATTTCGTGTTTTCTTGCCCTTTATCGCAGGGAATGGGGCGTCGGGTCCGCGGCGCGGCGGGATAATTCGGCTTTCGCAATGAAAAAAATCGGCTGTAATGTATTAAAAATAGTCTGAATTGCTTATATTTGCAAATACGTTACCGGAGGATGCCCGGACGCTGCCGTCGGCTGCACCCGTATGGCTTCGGAGCCTCACCGGTGTCGTAACTTGCGTTTTTATTAATTCCGCCGGAATGGTTCCGGCACAATTCCCATCTTTAACCCTATGAAAAATTTTTTGCTTCCTGTGACGATGTTGCTCACATCGGTATTTTGCGTGTCGTTATGCGTCGGCTGCGGCGACGATGACAACGGGGAAAAATCCGGACCTGCTCCGAAAATCTCGCTGACAGCAGGTGAAACCGCGCCGTTTTCGGTGAGTTTCACGACTCTTGTCGAAAATGCGTCCAAGTGTGCTTATGTCGTGCTGACCGAGAGGAACGATGCCCTCACGGCAAGGGAGATTCTTTCGGACTCCGGAATCGAACTCCCCCCCCCGGCATGGACCGAGCCGGTAGTCATTCCGGAGCTGGCGCCGTCGACCGATTACTATGTTTATGCGGCGGCGGCCGGTGAAAACGACCGGCTGAGTGAGGTCGCATCGCTCGTTCTGACGACGCTCGAAGATCCGGCGAATGACCTGACGCAACAATTCGAATCGCTGCATACTCCGGGCGTGGCCGAGCAGAACGGGGATAATTTCTATTTCGGACTGAGCAGCGGCGAGACCGAGATTCAGGGCGGTCTGACCGTCACCAAGCAGGCCGGATACGCCGTGCTGTTCGATCTGTACGGCGCCGCGTCGGCCGATGCCGTTATTCCCGACGGGACTTATGAATTGGCGCAGGGGCACGTTCCGCCGTCGGCCGATCCGCGTCACACCTATGCGACGCGGCGTCTGGAGGACGGGACTTGGGAAGTGCTGACCTTCGCGGCTGGCGAAGTGACGGTTTCGCGCGAGGGAGCGAATTACCTGCTTGCGGCGAATGTCGAAACCCCAGCGGGCGAACGCCTGAGTTTCCGCTACGCCGGGCCGATCGAAATGAAGCCGATCGATATGACGGGCAGCCGGCTCAAACATGCCGTCAATGTTGCGCTCGAAGAGGTGACGGCCGTGTGCTACAAGGAATACAACGACCCCGGCGTGGACTGGACGCAGCTTAAGTTCTGGACGGGAGAGGTCGATAAGCGGGGTGGACTTGTCAAGGGAACGCTTTTCGGCGTGGAGCTGAATATGCCGACGACCGACGATCGCGGCGATCTGAAACTGGTGCCGGGCGAATATGAGGTGAATGCTTCCCGCGAGGCGTTTACGATGGTGCCGGGCGCGATCATGGACTACATGCCGGGAATGCTGATGGCCTACGGCACCTACTGCATGCAGAGCGATGCGAACGGCAAGATCCTGTCTGGTGCGGCGCAGGACTACGGCCGGGTGACGGTCGGTTACGAAAACGGCGTTTATCATATCGACATTGCGCTGATCAGCGTCGAGGGTATCACCATGCGCGGAACTTACGACGGTCCTATCCCCGTGACGGACAAGTAATCTGACGGCGGTTATGAAACGGAAAAGCGTTGAGTCTCTCAACGCTTTTTTTGTGCTGTTTTTGCGGCAGCGCGGCGGGACGGCGTGCCGCGCCGTCCCGCGCAGGGAGCGGTCGGGAGGAGCACGGTGCGGAACGGACAGATGCCGCAGGCGGTGTTCGGACAGGGCGGGCGGCCCGGTGGCCGTCGGATACCGCTCCGGTGCATTCCATTCCGGTCTGAAGGGGCGTATCCCGAAGCGCCGGCGGGCGGGCGAAAAAACAAGCCGG
>ERZ791810.152-NODE-152-length-84577-cov-14.067142_pt1 | contig 84577 bp, 78 predicted proteins | sample MGYA00510304_ERZ791810 | MGnify/ENA primary metagenome ERZ791810 (study PRJEB30046, sample SAMN00791967) | human gut metagenome | study: EMG produced TPA metagenomics assembly of the A metagenome-wide association study of gut microbiota in type 2... | reverse complement strand
CGTACGTCAGTTTAGCAAACTGGTGGTTTCAGCCACTCACCCAAACTTCCTTAGTAACCCAGCATTCTTCTCAAATGCGGTGCAAATGTAGGGCAAACTTTTGGACTATGCAAATCTTTCCTGCATATTTTTTTCTACATTTTCGGAAGAAAAGAGATAACACGTTAACACTCAAAATTTAATAAGACAGAAAAAAAATAATAAATCCCGGATTTTTCATCCAAACTTTATTTTATAAAACTCTTGCTTACCCACTTCATGCTGTACCAACGCCGCACAAAGATAGCACCCCGAATATTTTCGTCCAATAAGAAAGCGACCCACATTCCGCAAATTCCCCAGCCCAACGGGATGCCGAACAAATATCCAAGCCCTACAGCCACACTCCACATCACCACCAGCCCCACATAGAATGGATAGTTCACATCTCCTGCCGCCCGCAACGCATTCGTAGCGAAGATATTGATAGGTTTTCCTATCTCCACTGCAATGTCTATAATCAGGATTGCGGTTCCCATTTTGATAATTTCGGGGTTGGACGTGAGCCAGCCGAAAATGGTATGTCCGAAGACCGCAAGTATGCAGGACAGGATAACAGTAATCATCACCGACTTCTTCATCACGTATTTTCCCATCAGAAAAGCTGCACGAGGCTTCTTTTCCCCTATCAAATGCCCTATACATATTGCCCCGCCCTGCGCCATAGAGATACTGAACAGATAAGCGAACATAATGATATTAACGCAATACGTGCGCGTGGCAAGCGCCTCTACTCCCAGCATATTAATGAAATAGGTAATCACCACCTGCGAAGAGCTGTAAGAAAGCTGTTCACCGGCAGAGGGCAACCCCACTTTCAGCAAATTTTTCAACTCTATCCACGGGAACGGGCGAAAATAAGCCAACGGAAAACGTTGTATATGCTTGCGGAACAGGATTACGAACAGGATTACCATTGAAACACCCCGGCTGAAAGCCGTGGAGATAGCCGCCCCTTCCACTCCTAGCTCCGGAAAGCCGAACCGCCCGAAAATAAGAGAATAGTTACCGATGATATTAAGAATATTGACCACCACCGTAACCATCATCGGATACACCGCCTTATTGGCACTGCGCAATGATGCGGAAAGAGTCAGCGACAATGCCTGAAAAAACGCGAACGCCCCGACAATACGCATATAGTCCATACCATCCTGCATCAGTTCGGGTCCAAGTCCCATGAGGCGTAAAATAGGTCCTGCGCAGCCAAACAGCAGCATACTGATGCTGACTCCCACCACCAGATTGACCAAAAGAGAAACTCCCACTACCTGCACCACCTGTTTATGCAGGCGTGCACCAAGATATTGCGAACATAGCACGGAAGTACCGAGGTTAATCACCTCAAACACCAAAAAAGTCAGCATGATAATCTGGTTGACCACACCTACGGCAGCCACGCTGTTGTCCGAATGACGGCTCAGCATTATGGTGTCCACCGCACCGAGCATCATAATAAGTAATGTCTCAATAAAGATAGGAGCCGCCAGCTTGGCAAGCCGCTTCTTCAAATTCTCTTGCTGTATCATTTATATCGTAGAATGTGCCATGACAAAAAATCGCGCAAAGATACGCAAATGAAAAGGAGATGAAATTGATACATATCAAATAATTTTCCTATCTTTGCCGCACTAAATGACACCCAAACCTACATAATTGTTATGGATACATTACTCAAAGAAACGGTAGATATTACTGTCAACTCCCGTTACTCAGGCATGGCCCCCGAAGGCAGGCGGCAAATAGAAGAAATCCTGATTCGCAAAGAAGTGGAAAAAGGAGAGCTCTTACTGAAAGAGGGACAAATAAGCCATAACATTGTATTCGTCGGCAAGGGTATGTTGCGCCAGTTCTACTATAAGAACGGCAAGGATGTTACCGAACATTTCTCTTATGAAGGTTGCATTGTTATCTGCATTGAAAGTACCCTGAAAAAAGAGCCTACACACCTCATGATTGAGGCACTCGAAGACAGCATCGTCTATCTCCTGCCCTACGACAAACTGATGCTGCTCACCGAAATATCATGGGAAATCAATATGTTCTATCGTAAAATTCTGGAATATTCCCTCATTGTTTCACAAATTAAAGCCGACTCCTGGCGGTTTGAAACTGCACGTGAACGTTACAACCAACTGATGCAGCACCAGCCCGAAGTTATCAAGCGAGCTCCCTTGTCGCACATCGCCTCTTACCTGCTGATGACTCCTGAGACATTGAGTAGAGTACGTTCGGGCATACTTTGAAAAAAAATAATCGTTTTTTTGATTTATATCAAATCCTCTCCCGAAAGAACTCTTTAACTTTGCAACGTCATTTAGAAAGCAATAGAGTAAATTAGTTTTTATAAGAGAGAGATTAGTTTTTAGGGTACACTAAAAAAATTAGGCAATATCTGTTAAAGGATGTTGCCTTTTTTGTATATTTGCCCCTAATGAAAATAAACATACATAACACTCTGTTTGCAACCGGCCTGTTTTCCCTGTTTTTCTTCAGTGCTTGCAAAGGTAATAATCTCAAGGAAGAGCAAAGAAGCCTACCCAAAGAATTATTCAGAGAGGGAGATATTGTTTTCAGAAGAGGGACCGGATTCACCAGCCGCATAGTACTGGCAACCGACAACGAAGGAAGATATTCGCACATCGGCATCCTGAAAAAGGAAAACGGAGTATGGTGCGTGATACATGCCGTACCCGGCGAACCGGACTTTGAAGGAGATGCAGACCGGGTGAAACTGGAGCCGGTAGAACAATTCTTTGATGCCACAAAAGCTACACGAGGCGCCGTAATGCATCTGCAGGTTGACTCCAGCCTTGCATACAGGGCTGCCCAAAGCGCACTCGGACTTTTTCACAAGCGTGTATTGTTTGACCATGATTATGACTTGAATGATACCACCAAGATGTACTGCACGGAACTCATTGACTATGTGTACCGGAAAGAAGGAATAGATTTACCGGAGGGACGCACCACCTCTGTCAACATACCCGGAATGAACGGTGACTATATAATGCCGAATGATATTGCGCAGAACAAACGTCTCTGTTTGATATACTATTTTTAAAACACACATTATTCACTTAAAACAAAAAACGTATGAAAAAAGTATTCTACTTCAGTATGATGGTAATGGCTATGTTCGTAATGACAGCCTGTTCTTCTTCCTCAAATACTCCGGGCGGTGCGCTGAAAAAGTATAGCGAGTACCTGAAAAACGGTGAGTATGAGAAGTTCGTAGAGGGAATGGCCTTTAAAGACAGCCAAGATGCAGCAAAAGTAAAAGAACAAAAGGAAGCGCTGGTTTCCATGCTCAAGGAAAAGCTGTCTAAGGAATATGATAAAAAAGGCGGTATAAAGGATATTGAAATCCTGTCGGAACAAATTGCCGAAGACGGCAATACTGCCGTAGTAAAGACCAAATATACTTACGGAAACGGCGAGACCCAAGAGGGTGAGCAAAAAATGGTGAAACAAGACGGCAAATGGCTGATGTCCATGGGTAAATAGAACCGGGCAGCCATCTGTCGTTCTATAAATCAGTAAAGGTCATGCCGCGCAACCTCTGTAAAGAGTGCAGCCAGTTTCTCAATGACCGGTTTCAGATAGCGTCTGCCTTTTTCTGCAGACGCTTTCTTGGGATTACCCACCCCGGTATCCACCGTAGCCTTATCCCAATGGCGGGGCGTCCATGCCACTTTCTCATTCAATGAAGCGATGGCAAACGGGCGGGACTCTCCATCGCCCGCCTCAGCAAGGTTCACCAGTTCGGGATGATAGTACATCATGGCTGAAGTCTCCGATTCGCCGGCATGGTCGTCAATGGCAGCTTCAAAATACCCTTTTGTGGGGATGATGCTGAACCAGTCGGTCGCCATAATCAGGAAATCGGGATAAGTAAAAGCAAGGTCGCGAATCATCCCCTTGAAATTGTTGCCGCCGTGACCGCCGAGAATAACCAGTTTACGTATGCCCTGCACATAAAGGGAAGCTACAATATCTTCCAGAATAGCTTGCTGGGTGGTGTAGCGGGTGTGAATACAGAAAGGAAGCTCGCGCTGTCCGGGATTGTGAGCGCCGAAAGGCACAGGCGGCATCACCATGCAACGCACACCGGAGCGTTCCAGCGCCAATGCAGCGGCATCTACGGCGATGTCATGCGGAAGGATACAATCCGTCAGATAAGGCAGATGCAGGTTATGGGGTTCGGTAGCCCCCCAAGGAAGAACTACAACGTCATACTTCACGTCTTTCACCTTTCCATAACAGGAGACGGCAAGATCTATTTCTCTTTTTTCCATATCGATTATCTTTAGAGGTTATTGCCTTCTGTATTCTTTAGGCGACAGTCCCGTATGATGCTTGAAGTACTTTCCGAAGAAAGACTGGTTGGCAAAATGCAGCTCGTCGGATATTTCCTGAATACTCTGTTCGGATGATTTCAGCATGGCTTTCGCTTCCAGAATCACCAGACTGTCAATCCACTCGCCCGCTGTCTTTCCGCTCACCTCTTTCACTACGGTAGAGAGATGTTTGGGCGTAAGGAACATCTTGTCGGCATAATAAGACACGCTCCTCTCCTGTTTATAAAACTCATAAACATACCGGATGAAACGTTCAAACAAATCTTCCTTGCGGCTTTTGGGCATATGTTCCTTAACGGTATGCCCCTGATAGATATTGTATATCTCATAGAACAAAGACAACAAAATGCCCTGCGTTATTTCTTTACGATACGGATTGTCTTTCAGCTTCACTTTGCTCCACAAGAAAGAGTGGTACTCCTCGAAAGATTGCAGTTCTTCGGCAGAGACGCGGATACAGGGCCGCTCCTTTATCATAAAGAACATCGGGAAAAGTTGTTGCACCGTAGGTATCACCATGTCCATGAAATCTCTGGACACCGCGATAAACCCGCCGGAAAAATCACCGGAACGTTCGCCCTGCTGCACAATCTGTTCGGGCAGGACGATGCAGAGCATACCTTCCCGCATCTCATACTCCCGCAGATTAATGTTCAGCTTGCACCAGCCTTTACGGCATACAGCGAGACAGGCAGCATTCAAGCGGGTGGGATATGCAGTCAGAGGCATATCCTTTATATCATCAAAGATAGCGAAATCATTGCCTATAAAATCAATCATAGGCAAATGATGTATTCCGGAAATGTCAACGTTGCGAATCTGTTTTGTATTCATCAGTCTTGTGCTTTGCCGGCAAATATAGGATTATTCATGGAATAATTAATTTAAAAATCGTGAATGTTACCTTAATTCATAATTTTAAACCCTATAAAGAATGTACGCGGCTGTGTGGGCCCGTAGAAATAACCGGCATCACGAAACTCGCCCTTATCCAAATCCTTTTGAAAACTGTTGAAGATATTCTGCACACCCGCATTCAACTGAAGCTTGATGTGGTCGTGCAACACGAAAGTATAGTTCAGCTTCAGGTTGAGGTCGAAGAAGTGCGGGGTATGTTCCATGCGGTCTTTCTCGATATATCCGGCATAATGCGGCACAATCATCTTGCCCGTATAAGTGCCCGATAGGGAGAAATCGAAATTCTTCACCGGAGCGGACGAGAAAGTGAAGTAACCGTAATAATCGGGTGTGCGGGGCATACGTTTGGTTGTCAGGCTCTCACCGTCCACCTCCGTCCAAGCCTCCTCACGGGTATAGCGGCTGCGCTGTGCGGTAAAGCCCAGCTGGAACTGAGCTTCCTTGCCATGGGCAATCTTGGCATCGAGGTTTGCGCCGTACACACGGGCGCCGTTACCGTTGCGGCGTTCCTTAATCACATCGCCCATATCGTTCTTTCCGATATCTTCGAGGACAAAGACATGGCGCAAGTCGGTATAGAAGCCCTCTATGAGGATGTTTGCCTGCCAATGCCCCAAACGGGTAGTCCAGTCTACCGAACCGCTGTAACTGTTGGACCGCTCTTCGCGCAGGTTGTCCGCCAGCTTGATTTGCACGCCTTCACCACCGACTGCGGTGACATGGAGGTCTTCATCGTATGCCTGCGGGGCACGGAAACCGGTGGAGTACGTCAGACGCGCCTGAAAATCCTCGGCAGGTTTATAAAGCAAGTTGACACGAGGACTGAAAATCAGCTTGTCTATCAGGTTGTGCTTGTCCAGACGGGCGCCGACAAGCATAGTCAGTACATTCATCTTCCATTCATTCTGCACAAAAGCGCTGGCGATGCGGACATCTTGCCGCATATCGCGATGATAGCCCGTCATGACATCGTGCATGGAATTGTTTTGGTACTCCAGTCCGCCCGTAAAAGTGGCGGGGGCGAAAAGGCAGTTATCCATATTGCCCACATACATACCGCCTGCCACCCAAGTCAGGTCGTTGGTCTTGCCGTAGGCATTCATGTCTTTCTGTGCGCCGTAATAACTGTTGCGGTCGGTGTGCTGTACAGAGCCGTACAACGAGATTTTATGTTTATATTCGCGCCAGAAGAGGTCGTAGCTCAGCCCGCCGCTGTTGATGACGTGCTTGGTTTGCTCGGTGATGTCCGTCTCATGCGGCTGGAGGTCGAACTTGTTACCGCCGCGACGGAATTCGTTGGTAGTGTGGTACTCCAGATTGATGCGGCTGAAATGTGTGGGACGGTAATAGGCACGGAAGCCGAAAGTATTCATGTTCAGCTTGCCCAGTTCGGAGAAGCCGTCACCGTCACGGTCGTAGGGGTTTCGGTTGCGGTAGCTTTCGTAGAGGGCTATTCCGTAAGAATTGTCTTTGGCTACCAGAGAAACGTTCGCTCCCATATACTGCTCCCACGACTTGCCGTCCATGTTGGAGAACATACTCGATACTTGGAAGGAATTGTTGATGGGGTCTTTGGTAATGATATTGATAGTTCCGCCCACGGCATTGGCGCCGAACAGCGCCGAGCCGCCGCCACGTACCACTTCCACTCTTTTTCACCGGTATCTGTTCCAGTCCGTACACTCCGCTCAACGCACTGATAATGGGACGGCTGTTAATCAGAATTTGTGAGTAAGGTCCTTCCAGACCGTTGATACGCACTTGCGGAAAACCGCAGTTCTGGCAGTTATTCTCCACACGCAGTCCCGACTGGTAATTAAGGGTTTTGGCAAGGTCGGTGGAGTTTACCATTTCAAAGAGTTTGGTACTCATCACGTTCACCACCACAGGAGCTGCCTTGCGGCTTACCTCATTGCGGTTGGCAGACACAACGACCTCATCCGTCATAAAACTTTCTTCCTCCATCTGGAAATGCACTACCGCCGTAAAGTCCTTGTTGACTTCAATCTCCTTTTCCTGCGTCTTGTAGCCTACCGCAGATACGCGCAACTTATATTTGCCTGCCGGAAGGTTCTTAAACTCAAACTGGCCTTCTTCATTGGATACTGTTCCCTGTCCGCTGCCTACAATCAAAATAGTGGCATACGGTATGTTCTCTTCCGAGCCTTTCACAAGGACATGGCCGGAAATCATATTGCCTTCCCTGATGGGGTTCGCGGCAATAGCTGCGCCGATGCTTGTCATGGCAAGCACCAACGCCAATATATAATGTCTCATTTGAATAATCGCTTTTATTTCTGTTACAAAATCAACTTATACAAGTTGTCATTCAGAGCGGAGCGAAGAATCTGCTCTCTTTAATATGTGTGCGGAGAAGGGATTCTTCGCTCCGCTCTGAATGACAGATAGTCTTGATACAAGCTAATCTTTAATATTTACTTACTATAAAATCTGTCAGTTTATGATGCCGTCCCGGTATCAATGTTTGATACGGCGAATACCAAACATTGGTACGGCGAATACCAAACATTGGTACAACGAATACCAAACGTTGGTACGACGAATACCAAGCGTTGGTACGACGAATACCAAGCGTTGGTACAGACAATATTAAAGAGTAACGAAATAAGGGGGAGCGCGAAGTGAAAGTACCCGATACGCTTTTCCCTTGATGACGGGAGTATCGGTTTCGTTTTCAACCACTCGCAGCAAGGAACGCATCGGGTGTTGTATCTCGCAACAGTCCGGCTTGTCCGAACTGAAATGAGACAGCAAACCGATAACAATCAGCGAAGTGGCTGAATGCGAGTGTTGGTTGTGAAAAGGGTGCGAGTGGGTAATCAGCACCCCGTTGATGTAATGGACGTGAGTAAATGCCGTCACACTTGTCTGGTACACCGCAAAGAGCGCCAGCAAGCATAATGCGCATATGTTTCTTTTTATTCCTTTCACGTCTTATCAGTTGTTCGTTTTATTTAGAGGGCGCAAAGGTAATGATTATTCCTGAACTTTACCAAACAAGAACTCATAATCGCGTTTGGAAGCCGGAGCCGCCCACTCTTCGGGAATAAATTTCCACTGGCCGAGCGCACGCGGTTCAATCACTTTCGTCTGTTCGATATATTGCATCAGATAATAACGCAAGTCCTTGTCCGTGGAACTGATGATACGTCCTTTCAATTCATCTTGGGGAATGCCCGCGCCCTTTGTCAACAGTTCCCCGCCACCGTTGCCCCGGTAAGAGTTCAGGGCCACAGTGTACATCTTGTTCATATCAAACGGAGTGCCGTCCGCCATACTGAGGACAGTAACCTTCTGTCCGCTCGGTTTCGTAACGTCCACTGTATAGATGATGCCTGCCGCCGAATCGAAATTGAAGCTGAAGTTCTTGAAGGAAGCCCTGTCCGCCGCACCCTCGCGGGGTTTGTCGCGGAACAACAGAATATGGTCATCGGGCGAAGCCATCCGGTTTGTCCAGAGGTCATAAGACATCTCTAAAGCATCGTGCACCTCCTTGCCCGAAAGCCGCATGGTGTAGAGCATATTCTCATACTTATACAGGTTGAACATATCATACACGTAGACATCCCCCTCCTTTATCTGCGTGTCATACGACAAAGGAGCCGCAAACGAGATATCAGCGCCGCTGATTTTCAGCTGCAAGGTATGGATGAGGTCTATGAAAGCGGAAGAGCCGAAATAAGCGGGACGGGTGGAGATAGTCTCCGTGAAACGCCCGATTTTCTTCGATACGAAATCCTGAATAGTGGTGTACTGCGGGGCAAAGTGTTTCATAAACTCGTCACTGATGCCATAACTCCCGGTCTCGGTCAGTGTACCGTCAATCTTCTTATCCACGACTTTGCCATTACGCAATTTCACAGTTATATCAATATCACTTACCACTATACCGTTGCTGGCAGGGTCAATCACCAGCACAGAGTCACCCGCCACGTTCTGCACCTTCTTGCATTCGCGGGCATGGTCGTGCCCCATCAATACAATATCGAAACCCGGTACATTGCGCGCCACATTCAGCGAAGCGTTCTCCCGATACTTGCCTCCCATCAGCAATGCGTCCTGCCCGGCATGGAACATACCGATAACAATATCCGGCCGCTCCTTTTCACGAATTATTTTCATCCACTTGCGTGCCGTATCTTCCATATCATCGAAGCGGAGCCCTTTCCACAGATTCTCGGACAGCCACACCGGGATGGCGGGCGTTATCATGCCGAGGACAACAATCTTTACACCGTCGCGTTCGAGCGCCACATAGGGCGGAAAATGAGTTTCGCCCGTAGCCGTATCAATGATGTTGGCACCCAGTACGGGAGCATGGCATTCGCCTGCCCAACGGTCGAAAACGGCACGTCCCGTTTCAACATCGTGGTTGCCCATATTGCCTGCATTATACCCCATAAAGTTCAGCATTTCAGCCGTCAGATGAGGAGATACCGTATCAATATAATTATAGTAATAGGCGGTAGGCTGCCCTTGGAGAATATCACCGTTATCCAGCAATATCAGATTATCTTTATACGTCTCACGCTCTTTCCGGACAAAAGCATATACACGTGCCAGGCTTCCGGCAGCTTCACGCTGAAGAATAAAGTCGCGGGGATAGAAGTTCCCGTGTATATCACTGGTTTGTACCACCTTTAATTTAACCGTCTTCTCCTGTGCGGCAACCGTGCCAATCAACAGGATAATCCATACAAAGCAACAAATCTGTTTCTTCATGTTTCTTCTCTTTTATAAATCCAACGGGTGTGTAAATACAAAGCGAGCGCCCTGGGTATAAAGCGGGTCTATCCAGATTTCTCCGCCCCACCTATCCACAATCAGTTTACAGATAGACAGGCCGAGCCCTGTTCCCTGCGCATATTCATTCAGTTTCTCAAAACGCTCGAAAACTCTCTTTTGTTCGTCCAACGGTATGCCGCAGCCCGTATCCGACACGGAAAAGAGAGCGATATGTTTCTTCTCGTCCACTTCAAGTTGCAATTTTATCGTGCCGTTCTTCGTAAACTTATCCGCATTGGATAGTAAGTTGATTACCACCTGTTGCAAACGCTGGATATCCGTACGGATTTCCAAGCTCTCTACGGCGCTTTCGAACACGATTTGATTATCAGAACGGCGCGCTTGCAATACGGAAGCCACTATCTGCGCACAGACCTGCACCACGTCAAGCCTCTCCCAACTGAAGGTGACGCGGCCTGCCTCCAAGCGGGATACATCCAGAATATCGTTAATCAGCCGAAGCAACAAATCCGAATTGGTCTTTATGATTTCAAAATATCCACGCTGCTCTTCCACAGAACTATCGCCCGCAGAAAGCACGTCCGAAAATCCTACAATAGCATTCAGCGGTGTACGTATCTCATGGCTCATATTGGCAAGAAACGCACTCTTCAGGCGGTTGGACTCTTCCGCCCTATCCTTTGCCTCACGCAAGGCTGCCTCGGAAACCTCCAAATCGTCTTTCAGCTTCTTGGTACGATAGAAAAAATAGAGCGAGATGAGCAAACCTGTCAACAAGATAAGCAGAACGGCAACAACTCCCCATATATGGTATTTATATTGTTCATAAAATCCCGGAGTAACATTCACCAACCTGACAGGACCCGGAATGGAAACGATATTCAGATTTTTGTCTTTAATAAGTTTGCCGTCCATTACAGTCTCGCAAGAAATGAGCTCTATTTCAGCCTCCTCCGGGTTTTCCAACAAACGGAAAGCCTGACGTGCCATATCTTTACCCAACGCACGATAAACGGGCACTACTCCACCCACGACCCAGTAGCCGATGCCTACGGAGGTTATAGAGAAAGCGGGCAGACCGGGAGCCGCTTCCATCATGGCATACGTGGCATTGCGCATGAAATAGCCGTCATTCATGTCCACACGCCATGTACCCATCAGCAAGACGGTATTAGGGGGCAATGAATGCAATTTGTCACTGATGGTATAAATGGTATTTACACGACCGTCCAGCAGGATAAGGCTTAATTCGGGAAATTTCTTCATTTCCTTCGCCACATGCGCCTGCAAAGTGACACCGCCGTAGCTGTTGTCCGATATGAAAGCAATATGTTCCGTCTTGGGATACAGTTGCTTTATCATACGGATATTGGCGACCACATCATATTGATAGATAAATCCGCTCTTTATCGGGGAATTGGAAAAGTTCTCAAAGAAATCCAGCGATTCGGGCATCCATGTCTTCAAGTCCGCACCCTGTTCGGGCAAAAGCACCACATTCCGACTGGCAAGCGCCGTCATTACAGGCACATCACCCCGAAGTGAATCTTCCAATGACAGATAGGCAGCCCATGCCTCCTGCCCTATCAATATAATGAGCGACGGCTCTTTAGCGCCCTGATACTTGGACAAGATGCCTGCCATTCGCCTTTTCCAAAAAGGCGATTCAGAGAAACTTTTACAGTTCATGTTTTCCAACTCTACGCCACACTTACCTCCCAAACGCTGATACTCTTCCATAAAATTGGAAATATTGTCCGAAGTCTGACGTGAATCCGGATTGTAAGAACTGATAATCAGCACAGGGTGGTCACCCGTCGCAGAGTAGACAGGTATCGTAAGGAAAAGGAATGCCGCCAGATATAGTAGCGTTCTGTTTAGTATTTTTTTTGATAATCTCATCTAAAGTCCTCCGGAACTGCCGCAAAGATACAATAAAACTCAAAAAAGGCGCAAGGAAAGATTGTTTTTCGTACTTTTGGCGCACATTATAAAAAAAAGAAGCTGACATGACGCAAATCTTTCATCACATGATAGCTGCCATCCTCGGCATATCAGAGAAACAAATCGGGCAGACACTCGCCCTACTCAATGACGGAGCCACCATCCCGTTTATCAGCCGCTACCGCAAGGAAATGACGGGCGGACTGGATGAAGTACAAATAGAAGCCATCCAAACTCACTACGAAAAGCTGAATGAAACGGCGAAACGGAAGGAGACCATCATCAGCACCATTCAGGAACAAGGTAAAATGACTCCCGAACTGCAAAAGCGCATTGATGAGACGTGGGACAACACCGTCCTCGAGGATATTTACCTGCCTTACAAGCCCAAACGGAAAACTCGTGCGGAAGCTGCCCGCCAAAAAGGGCTCGAACCGCTTGCCACCTTATTGATGCTGCAACGCGAGCCTCATCCCGAACAGCGTGCCGCCGGATTTGTGAAAGGCGATGTGAAAAATGCGGAAGATGCCCTGAAAGGCGCACGCGACATCATTGCCGAGCAGGTGAGCGAGAACGAGCGTGCCCGCAACACCCTGCGCAACACCTTTGCACGCCAAGCCGTACTGACCGCCAAAGTGGTAAAAGGCAAGGAAGAGGAAGGAGCCAAATACAGAGACTATTTCGACTGCTCGGAACCTCTGAAGCGATGCAGCTCACACCGTTTGCTTGCCATTCGCCGCGCCGAAGCGGAAGGCTTGCTCAAAGTAAGTATCAGTCCTGACGACAAAGAGTGTGTGGAGCGACTGGAAAAACAGTTTGTACAGAGCAACAACGCTTGCGGAAAGCAAGTGGCGGAAGCCGTACAGGATGCCTACAAGCGTCTCTTGAAACCGTCCATCGAAACCGAATTCGCCGCACAAAGCAAGGAGCGCGCCGACGACGAAGCAATCCGCGTCTTCGCTGAAAACCTGCGGCAACTATTGCTTGCCTCGCCTTTGGGACAGAAACGGGTAATGGGAATAGACCCCGGATTCCGTACCGGTTGCAAGGTAGTGTGTCTGGATGCACAGGGCAACTTGCTGCATAATGAGAATATCTATCCTCACCCTCCCGTCAAACAGCCTAAAGAGGCTTTCGCCAAACTGCAAAAGATGATAGAAGCCTACAAAGTGGAAGCTATCGCCATAGGGAACGGTACCGCCAGCCGTGAAACGGAGGATTTCCTGAAGCGGCAGATTTTCAACCGGGACGTACAGATTTTCATTGTCAGCGAACAGGGCGCTTCCATTTATTCCGCTTCCAAAATCGCCAGGGATGAGTTTCCCGAATACGATGTAACGGTACGCGGCGCAGTTTCCATTGCACGCCGACTGATGGACCCGTTGGCGGAACTTGTCAAAATAGACCCGAAGTCTATCGGCGTAGGCCAGTATCAGCACGATGTAGACCAAAGCAAACTGAAAAAGTCCCTCGACCAAACCGTAGAGAACTGCGTAAACCTGGTCGGTGTGAACCTGAACACAGCCAGCAGCCATCTGCTGACTTACATCTCAGGACTTGGTCCCCAACTGGCACAGAACATCGTGAATTATCGTGCCGAGAACGGAGCATTCTCATCCCGCAAACAGTTGATGAAAGTCCCGCGTATGGGTGCAAAGGCTTTTGAGCAATGTGCCGGATTCCTGCGCATACCGGATGCTAAAAACCCGTTGGATAATACGGCAGTGCACCCCGAAAGCTACCACATCGTAGAGCAAATGGCCAAAGACTTGGGATGCAGCGTAGCCGAACTAATCGCCAACAAAGAATTGCGGTTGAAGATACAACCGGAACGCTACCTCTCGCCCACCGTCGGAATGCCGACCTTGAAAGATATTCTGCAAGAGTTGGAGAAACCGGGACGTGATCCGCGCGGTCCTATCAAAATCTTTGAGTTCGACAAAAATGTACGCACAATTGACGACCTGCGTGTAGGCATGGAACTGCCGGGCATCATAGGGAACATCACCAATTTCGGCGCTTTCGTTGATATAGGCATCAAAGAAAACGGCCTGATACACCTCTCCCAACTTGCGCAAAGATATGTATCAGACCCTAATGAAATTGTGTCCATTCATCAACAAGTACGCGTAAAGATACTCAGTGTAGATGCTGAACGGAAACGCATACAGTTGACGATGATTGGGGTGGAACAGGAATAAATTTTAATGAAGAAGGGCTTTTAATGAAGAATGAAGAATGAAGAATTTGGCTGCGCAATGCAAGCACGCCGCAAGGTAATTCTTCATTATTCATTCTTCATTAAAAGCTCCTTCTTCATTATTTTCTATAAATCAGCTTGTCTTTCCCATTACCGAAAAGATTGTCGCCTAAAGTTGTTATTTTATTGCCGGTGGCAAGGACATAGCGCAGGTTGTCGCATCCCATGAATGCACCATATTCTATGGCGGTTACGGTAGAAGGCAACTCCAATGTGCCGCACAAACGTCCGCAACCGCTGAATGCACGCTGCCCGATGCTCTTCAAGGCATGAGGCAACTTGATGTTGAGCAAATACTTCTTTTGGGTAAATGTGTAGTCGGGAATGACGGTGGCATTACATTTGGATAAATCCACACTCACCAGATTGGGCATATAATTGCGTATCAGGGTGAAGTCCGCCTCGTCCATTTTACCCTCTACTGTAAGGAAGTTGACGTCTTTGGGCTGTATGCCGACACGAATCAGTTCACTGGCAAGACTGCCCATCGTAGCTATCTGTACGGTAGCCCCTACCGGCTCACCCTCTATAAATGCAAACGTTTCCCACTTCTTGCCGCGACGATAAGAATCACCGCTGCCCAACGGAATAAATATGGCCGTCACACTGTCTGCCAAGGCCTCGGGCAACAAGTTCGGGGGAGTTTTCTTACGTATCTGGCAAATCTTTAAATTGGTACATCCCTTGAATGCTCCGTCCTCAATGTTCTTTATCTTATCGGACAGGATAACTTGAGTTAATGATGTCTTTCCTACAAAAGAGCTGTCACTGCCTTGTCTGCAAAAAGCATAGGATGGAATACAATTGGCGGGATAGATATAAAAACGGTCGGGATGCGTGCCGTTCTTTCCGGCATACATACTGATAGACGCATTGGATATATCCAGTATCTGCAGTTTCTTGAATTCATCCCGCAGGTGGCGGAAATCAACCGCATTCAGTTTGCCTTGCAAAACAAGGTGGGTAATCTCATTAGCTTCCTCTTCAGTCAGCATTTCCACCAAAGTGCCGGGCTTTGCAACGGTATATCTTTTGGAACTCTGGGCATAACCGCTCAATATAATGCCCAATCCGGCTACCACTAAAAGTATCTTTCTCAGGTTCATGTTTTAAGTGTCAGATTGATTTGATTTTCCAAATATAAGAAGAAACTGTCAACCTTGAATAATGATTTCTCTTTTTATTGCTATTTTTGTCGGATATTAATTAACCGAAATTATTTTTCGCGTATGGAAACCATTGAAACCAACTCCAAAACCAAACGCTTTGGACAAGTGGCAATCGACATTGCATTATTCGCCGCGCTTGCTTTTATCATTCTTACAATAATAGGCATACCTCTATGGGCTATGTGGGAAAGTCCGGGCAACGGAGGAGCCAACGAAATATTCTATCTCATACCGCTCGAAGCACTGACACTGATTAGCGTATTCCTCTCCGCTTGGGTGGTGTGGCGTTTCCGCAAGGTTTCATTGGCAGTATGGGAACGCTCCTTGGCTCTGCGCCGGAAAGATGTGCTGGCGGGCATATTGCTGGCGGTCGTCCTCTACGCCGTGGGCTTCGGCATATCCTTACTGGCAGGAGCGATAGAAGTTGCAGACGTTGCGCTTAATCTCTCTACCCTATTCATTAGCCTCGGCTTCTGTCTGCTGGTGGCCATCACGGAGGAGTTGGCATTGCGGGGCTTTGTATTGGAACGTATGCTGCAAGGCGGAGTAAATAAGTTTTGGGCATTGTTCCTCTCTGCCGCCCTATTCTCATTGATTCATATAGGCAACCCCAACTTTGACTTCCTGTCTTTCATCAACCTCCTGTTGGCAGGTATCCTCTTGGGTTCTTCCTATATATACACGCGTAACCTCAGTTTTCCGATAGCCTTGCATTGGTTTTGGAACTGGATACAAGGTCCTGTCTTGGGCTATGAGGTCAGTGGGAATAAATTTTGCGATGGTCTGTTGACGCTTCATCTGCCCGAAGCCAATCTGATAAACGGAGGAGCCTTCGGGTTTGAAGGCTCCATCCTTTGTACTGTATTAATGATAGCGGGAACAGGAGTGATTTTAAAAGTATTCGGAAATCACTAACCGCTATTTATTATACATCTTTGCCCTCAATTCCTTGATATGGTCTGAAGTGATGTATTCATCATATTCCATCATCTTGTCGATAATCCCGTTCGGTGTCAGTTCGATGATGCGGTTTGCCACAGTCTGAATAAACTCATGGTCATGGGATGAGAACAGGATATTACCCTTATACGTCTTCAGGTTATTGTTGAACGCTTGGATAGACTCCAAGTCAAGATGATTGGTCGGAGTATCCAGAATCAAACAGTTGGCATTGCGCAACTGCATACGCGCAATCATACAACGCATCTTCTCGCCACCCGACAATACGCTTGCTTTCTTCAGCACCTCTTCGCCGGAGAAAAGCATACGGCCGAGGAAGCTCTTCATGTACACCTCATTGCCCTCGCCAAACTGGCTCAACCAGTCTACCAGATTCAAATCCGTATTGAAGAAAGCGGTGTTGTCCAACGGCAGGTAAGCCGTGGTAATCGTAACGCCCCAGCTGAATGTTCCCGCATCCGGCTTCATGTTCTCGTTGATAATCTCGAACAAGGCGGTCATGGCACGCGGGTCGTGTGAAAGGAAAACAATCTTATCCCCTTTCTCCACATTGAAGTTTACATCGCGGAACAGTATCGTACCGTCCTCCAATGTTTTTGTCAATCCCGAAACTTCGAGAATCTGATTTCCCGGTTCACGTTCGGGAGTAAAGATGATACCCGGATATTTACGTGACGACGGTTTGATTTCTTCCACATTCAGCTTCTCCAACATCTTCTTACGGCTGGTAGTCTGTTTGCTCTTTGCCACATTGGCGCTGAAACGGCGAATAAACTCTTCCAACTCTTTCTTCTTCTCCTCAGCTTTCGCCTTCTGGTTCTGCTGCTGACGGAGTGCCAACTGGCTGGACTCATACCAGAAACTATAGTTACCGGCAAAGAGATTAATCTTTCCGTAGTCGATATCCACCGTATGCGTACAAACGGAATCGAGGAAGTGACGGTCGTGGCTTACTACCAAAACGGTATGTTCAAAATTGGCAAGATACTCTTCCAACCAAGTTACAGTGTCCATATCCAAGTCATTGGTAGGCTCGTCCAGCAGCAAGTTATCGGGATTACCATACAAAGCCTGCGCCAGCATGACACGTACTTTTTCCTTATTGTTCAGCTCGCCCATCAGCACGTAATGTTTGTCTTCCTTGATGCCCAATCCGCTCAATAAAGCGGCAGCGTCACTTTCCGCATTCCAGCCGTCAAGCTCGGCGAATTTTTCTTCCAGTTCGGAAACCTTCAAACCGTCCTCATCCGTGAAGTCTTCTTTGGCATAGAGCTCTTCACGTTGTTTCATAATGTCCCACAGCACTGTGTGTCCCATCATTACGGTATCCATCACCGTATAGGCATCCCACTTAAAGTGGTCCTGGCTCAAAACAGACAGACGTTCGCCCGGTCCCAGCATGATAGAGCCTGTCGTCGGGTCCAAATCTCCCGAAATGGTCCGCAAGAAAGTCGACTTTCCCGCACCGTTAGCACCAATTATACCATAACAATTACCACTTGTAAACTTCAGGTTTACATCATTAAACAACACTCTTTTACCAAACTGTACCGATACGTTCGAGACTGTAATCATCTTTATATTTACTATTTTATTATGTACTACTTACCTAATCCTAACATTATTCTGTAGGAGTTAAAGGACTTCTTACAACTTAACTTTCAAGTATGCTATAACTCTGCAAATTGCGGGCACAAAGATAATGATAAAAACCGAGAATGGGAGCAAATTAGTACAAGAAGGTTGTAAGCAAAGAAAAATGCTTGATGTAATGGGGTATGTTTTACTTTTTTCAAAAAAAGAAAGAAAATACATTTTTAGTGTAATATTTTTGAGATTTTTGCGTATGTTATTGCCTTTAAGGTCGGGACTCTCTTCACGCCACATTTTAGCAGTCTTGCCAAACATTACTACATTCAATACATCAGCTTCATTGGCAGGAATTATATTAGCCTACATAGGAGTAACCTCGGCAGGAATCAAATTCTGCTTGATGGCATCGGTATAATAGCATTAGTAGAATCTATCCATTTTTAGACGAAAGGGTAAAAGCATTTAGACCAACCTCTTTCCTACCCCCCCCTCGAATTCGATGGGTTTAAAATTGGGATTATATAGACTTTCCCTTAGTTTAGGCCTTTGTATTATATATACAGACCAAACTTGTTTATATGTATTGACAGCAAAAGATATGTGCCGGCGATTACAACAAGTTAACTTATTGCATGATATAAAGTTAACTAAGTACTTACAATGAAGTTAACTTACTGCAACCTATCAAGTTAACTTACTTCCATCACGATGTTAACTTCCTATTTATAGAATATTTCGCTGTCAATCTGACATAAAAGTATTACCTTTGCAGCGTTTTTGGCAAAAGCCGTCAATTTGGCAAAGTTTTTGCTATCCAAACCGTATCATATTAACTTAAACCCTTGACAGCGATGAAAGCAAAATCATTTTATAAGAATAACAAGCATAACAATATGGACCCAAAAGAAAAAGAAAACATTAACGAAGAAGAGTTGAAAGTAGAGGCTGTTCAAGACGAGAATAGTGAAGAAACAACTGAGAAAGAAGAAGTTGCCCTGACTGAAGAAGAGAAACTCACTCAGGAATTAGAAAAGGCCAATGCAGAGATTGAAGACCAAAAAGACAAGTATCTGCGTCTCTCCGCCGAGTTCGACAACTACCGCAAACGTACAATGAAAGAAAAGGCCGAACTCATCCTGAATGGTGGAGAAAAGAGTATCAGCAGTATTCTTCCTATCGTGGACGACTTTGAACGCGCCCTGAAAAACATGGAGACTGCCACCGATGTAGCTGCCGTAAAAGAAGGTGTGGAACTTATCTACAACAAGTTTATGACAGTATTGGGACAGAACGGTGTCAAAGTAATCGAAACCAAAGAACAACCGCTTGACACAGACTACCACGAAGCCATTGCCGTAATTCCGGCTCCCGACGAAGCCTTGAAAGGTAAAATTCTGGACTGCGTACAAACCGGTTACACACTAAACGACAAAGTAATCCGCCATGCCAAAGTAGTGGTTGGAGAATAACATACACAGTTATATGGAAAAAAGAGATTATTACGAAGTACTGGAAGTCGAGAAAACAGCATCGGTAGACGAGATAAAGAAAGCTTATCGCAAAAAGGCTATCCAATACCACCCGGACAAAAACCCCGGCGACAAGGTAGCCGAAGAGAAGTTCAAAGAAGCGGCAGAAGCATACGATGTATTAAGTAATCCGGACAAGCGTGCCCGTTACGACCAATTCGGCCACGCCGGAATGGGTGGTGCTGCCGGTAACGGCGGACCGTTCGGCGGTTTCAGCGGCGGTATGTCCATGGACGACATATTCTCCATGTTCGGCGATATATTCGGCGGACACAGCGGCGGATTTGGCGGCGGTTTCAGTGGTTTCGGCGGATTCGGCGGCGGTGGTGCACAACAGCAACGCCGTTATCGCGGCTCGGACTTGCGCGTAAAAGTAAAGCTGAACCTCAAGGAAATTTCTACCGGAGTAGAGAAAAAATTCAAACTGAAAAAGTATGTACCATGCAGCCACTGCCACGGAACCGGTGCAGAGGGAGACGGCGGTGCGGAAACCTGTCCTACTTGTAAAGGCAGCGGTACGGTAATCCGCAACCAGCAGACCATTCTCGGCACAATGCAGACACGCACCACTTGTCCTACCTGCGGCGGCGAAGGCAAAGTTATCAAGAATAAATGTAAGGAATGTGCCGGTGAAGGAATCGTCTACGGTGAAGAAGTGGTTACCGTAAACATCCCGAAGGGTGTAGCCGAAGGTATGCAGCTCTCCATGGGCGGCAAAGGTAATGCCGGCAAGCACAACGGTGTACCGGGCGACTTACTGATTCTTGTAGAGGAAGAACAGGACAAGGAACTGATTCGCGACGAAAACGACTTAATTTACAACTTGTTACTCAGCTTCCCGACAGCTGCATTGGGCGGTGCAGTGGAAATCCCGACCATTGACGGAAAGGTTAAGGTGAAAATCGAATCGGGTACACAACCGGGAAAGGTCCTCCGCTTACGCGGCAAAGGTTTGCCTAATGTAAACGGATACGGAACCGGAGATTTACTGGTAAATGTCAGCGTTTATGTACCCGAAACTCTGAATAAAGAGGAGAAAAAAGCCTTGGAAGAAATGGAAGGTTCGGATAACTTCAAGCCGAATACTTCCATTAAGGAGAAGATTTTCAAGAAGTTCAAGAGTTTGTTTGACTAAAGATTATACTTCTGAGTACAAAAAAACAGGGAATTATACATTTGCATATCAAAAGAAAGAGAATTATTTCTCTTTCTTTTGATTAAACAACCAACTCATAAAGTCAGGATAATTAAAAGCAGGATTCCAACTGTTATGATCACATCCTACAAACTCGATATATTCAACACTGGCATCAATAGCCTTCAATGCTTTATAAGCTTCCCGGGAACCTTCAGGTGTTACAACAGAGTCCGTATCACCATGAAAAATACGGAACTTAATTTCTCTTAGTTCTTTTTCAATGCGGACAGGATTTACCGTGCCGCAAATAGGAACTGCAGCAGCAAAGATTTCAGGATAACGAATAGCCATATCATAGGTTGCCATTCCACCCATAGAAAGCCCCATTATATAAACACGAAGTTTATCTACTTGTGGCATATCAAGAAAAGTGTCAAGCAAACTTTTCAACGTACGTATAGTAGTGGTGAGTTCCGGATTGTCAGGCATCTCAAAAGGTTCGAAAGAATCAGGACGCGTTGCATACCCCCAATAATTTTCTGCAGAACATTGAGGTAACAAGATAAAAGCCGGATATTTTTTTCGATTTACAGGATTAAGCCACATTTGTCCTCCATGCTTTAACTGCTTCCGATTATCATTGCCTCGCTCACCTGCACCATGCAAGAATAGTACCAATGGATATTTTTCGCCCGGCTTCTCCACTTCCGGACGCAACAAGCAATATCGTAAAGAATCGCCTTGAGAAGACACGTACACATTTTGCTCATATCCTTTGTAAGAACTTTGCGCTGATACATTTATCAAGCATAACACCCATAACAATATTTGTATGCAAACTATTTTCTTCATATCTATACTAACCATTATTTAATCATTATTAAGGTGCTCATTAATAGCACTATACGCTTTATCCTAAAATTCATTTTATACTCTCGTTAAAATAATAAGACGGGATAGTTTATAAATATATAACTATTCCGTCTTATTTTAATTAATAACGCCCATTTTTAATAGCAGGTGACTTTTTTTCCAAAATCTTAATAAATTAACTAGAATTGGCAGCCATCTCCTAAAACAAATTATCAAGCGCACCAAGTATTTTTTTCAAGTATATCAAAACAGATTTATCATCGTAATAAAACAGATTATCTGTTTCATCAGAATAATAAGTCGGCATCACGCAAATAGAACTTGACACGAACAGTCTTACCTTCTAACGCCCCAAGATTCCGGTCAGAATTCCAAGATACTTGATATTTCGTACTATTTGCCTTTTTCATAGCAACGCAGTCTTTTTTGGTAAAACCGGGTATAGGAGTACCATTTTCATCTTGCAATTCTACAAGTAAGAAACTTTTCTTGTTACGTACATCCGCATTCACAAAGAAATAATTTCCGTCAATAATAAAAGTATCACTCATTGCATATCCCTCTGACGCAGCCGCCCGCAGTGAAACAAAGCCGTCACGACGGAAGTATCCTAACAGACTACTTCCATACGGCATCGCTTCATATTACTTATTTTCTAATTTTTCAATTTTCTTCTGTAATTCAATCACATACAGAGTCAATTCTTCTACCTTTTGCAATAAAGCTTTGTTGACCTCATGCTGAGAATATCCTTCCTCAGCAACATCTTTGGCCGAAGGTACATCCGGTAAATGCTTATTTTCTTGAATAAAAGTCTCAACTTCTTGGAGCGGACGTAATCTATAATTTTTGTCGAACACAAAATCAGCCCATGAAGAATTAGGCAGAATGCCAAAGTCTTCTGAAAGTACTCCATTCTTGACAAAAAGTTTATACTTGTTTTTCAAAGTCTCTTTATACCTCGCAATATCTTCAGCATTTACTCCACCTATATATACACCATGATTAGTGTCCATATGTATATTGGCATTTCCGGCAGCACCCAGTACACAAGTTGTGGCACTTATCGTACCTATCCATCCTGTATTCTTCTTATTACTTAGTCCACATCTCACCACAATATCGTCTTTTTCCACCTCCAGATTATCATAGAAAGAAACCTTATCGGTATGAAATGTAGCGATTTCATGGCTACTATTCGTGATTAGTTTAATCTTATTCTTTGCAATAAAGTTACTGTTATATCCTTGAGTAGACCATTGGGCATACGTTGTGTTTCCTCTGAGCAGGTGTAAATAAGTATCCTGAGATTCCTGCATACCCCTAAAGCAAAAGTTACCATTATTAGTGACTTGCAATACATCTACCGGAGCATAAGCTCCTTTTTGCCCTGCATTTATATAAAAAGCCGATATTCCTGCTTTATTCCATCCGAAAGCTATATCGCCATTTTCAAGGACGCTGATAGGATGATCTCTACCACCCGTAACGGGTATAAATTGTGCATAACAGTTCTCACTTGATAAAATAAATGATAGCACAATAATTGTTATACTTAATATACGTTTCATAATATTCTTCTTTTTATGTTACACTATAAAATCTTTATTCTGATAAAAAAGATGTCATTCTTCCCCCCTTTCATCCTTTGCAGAAAGAGCAAACGATGAATTGGTATTATTCCAAAAATCACTGCTACCCGTGGGGAGCTTTTTAGCAACTTCTACTTGATGAATAGATCCAAGAAATTTATTTTTGCAGGCTTCTGAATCTCCACCTACTGCGATTTTATTCATATTGCCCACAAAACCTGAAAAAGGCAAATAAGCAAACCCACGTGCATAACAGCTATCTACAGCTGTAGGTGTATCCCTTCTAAAGTTCCAAATAATCTCTTGATTCAATGTTTTTTCAAAATTCAAGTCCGGACAACTTACACGCATTATAGTAGTTTCTTCATTATACGTTTTTCTGTATTTACGATCTTTACTTTTAACAGCTTCAATAGTTATGGTTACGTTTCGATTTAAAAAGGTTTTTCCCGTAGGAGGAGAAATCTTCATATCTAAATAATCAGCACCTTCTTTCTTCATAAGATATCTGATTGTACTATTAGGAAGAAACTCCACAGACATATAATTATCATCATCACCAAACATCCGAAGTATAGTCTGATTATATGAAGCAACCTTAGGATTTATTTTAATAGCAATTGAACCGGATGCCATTTGAGTAGGTAACACCTGATTAGGAACACGTTTTCTATTAGTATAGTCTTCAACATGGCAAGTTGGTAATATTGGTGTAGAAGGTTTAAAGTTCCAAATTCCCATAGGCGTAAAGTCATTTGTTTTATCTATACTGATGGCTACACTTTTATCATCCGCACTGGCTAATTTTACTCCATAAAAGGTTGCATTCTTTACTTTTGTCTCAAAAACGACTGGTATTTCTTCTATATCCTTAAAGGAAATTACCTTTGTAGGATCTAAATCTGAAAGCGCCTTTAAATATCGAAGAATACCCTCTTTTGTACTACCATCTATTCCATTAAGAATCACTCCTACACGATCATAATCATCCGAAATGATATGAGTCCCTATTTTTGAGCTCCCCAAAGCCCCTCCTAAATAATGTCCGATTCCATGAGTATCATTAGGATTGTAAGAATAAATACAGGTCATGACATAACTATTTAGCTCTGATATTTTTTTACCACGAGGGTCATCCGTTATATCTCCCAATACCATCGGACAAAATTGGGCATTCACGGCAAAAGCTTTCTTTACAGAAAGTTTAGGCATATCAGCAGTAGTTAACCCAGGATATATTAAAGGAGAAGTAGAATAAAATGTTTTTTCTGCTGTTGCCTTCAAACCTGCCAATTTTCCATATTTACCTGTAGCCAACGATATACCGGGATTACGGCCTTCTTCATGCCTAATTCGAGATGAAGCATAAAAGAAAAAAGGGTCATTAGCATTTCTTCCTGTATGGAACCTCGTATCATATACAGGTGTAGCAATATTAATACAGCCATAGTCATCTGACTGCGGGTCTATTCCATTGTTCAGAAATGGTGTACCAGGTTTCAAATAATACCAATCTTTTCCATTATTTGAGATAGCAAGTTCTGTACGTTGTTTTTTCTCTATATCTGGATATCCCTCTACTCCATACATCGTAACCAAGCCTAACCATACATCTTTTTCAAATCCCGGTAAACGAAAAGGCTGCATCCCATAAGGCTCCCATTGCTTGGTAGAATAGTCTAAAACAACATTAAAATCTAAATTCTTAGTTGTAATCTGACTACCTACTTCTGTTATAGTACTTCTTCGAAAGCGTTTTCTCGGATCTATTGTGAAAGGAGGTATCTCACCCGATTTCAAAGCAGATCTACGGGAATTTACACGAGAAGTAAAATACAAATTTCCATTATGCTTCATCCAATTCATATGGGTGTCGGCATTAATATTACGAAAAGTGAATACCTTTTGCTTTTGCAAGCGATTTTGCTTTAGCTCTCCAAAGTCAGATAAGATTCCCTCAGCTGTGAAATTACGTTCCATTTCATAAGCACCTAAATATTTATATTGAAACTCACGTTGAGGCATATAAACTAATTTTATAGGTTTTGAGGTACTTCCATCATCATAAATCCCTAAACTTTCAATATCAACAGCTACAATATTTGTCGGTTTATAACCAGATTGATAAGTCAAAGATATAGTTTCATCTGCAGTTTTTCCATTCGGATTATACCAAAATAGACCTGCATTCGGACGTGACCAAGACAAAAGATTATTGGTCTTATTCGTAAAAGCCACAACTCCAACTTTAGAAGGAGGCGTAGGAGAAAAAATAAGAAAACTTGAAAAATAAATTGATATATTTTTGTTATTATCTACCAATACATTAGGCATACCGTTTTCCAAATGTCCTTCCCATGGATATTGCTGTGGATTAGGAGATAGGAGATGAGCTCCATTATTATACTTTTGTGGCTGGTTAATATAGACATCCTCTAAAGAATAAGAGAATAGAGCTGGATTTACCGCAACAAAATGTTTGTCTTGCGCTGATAGCAATGTAACTATACTAAGCGCCAATAGAATACATGTTTTTCTCATTAGTATTATATTTAAGTAAAAAACACTATCCATTAAAATAAATTTTGTAGCACATAATTTCCATCATGTGCCACAAAAGAATAAAGTTTAGCGTATATCTATTCCACTCGGACTTAAACCCGGTCCTCCGCCGGCTGTATATCCACGACTCTCACCTGATTCCCAGGGAGAAATCCAAAAAGCGAACAAATCGCCTTCCGTTAAGTAGAACTTCAAACGTATTGGTCTGCCCTGCAATTCAGAAAGAGTTTTTTTATCCTTCCAAGTAATCATCTGTTTAGTACTGTTGCTCTTTCTCATCATTGTACATTCTTTCTTGCTAAAACCAGGAATGATATTACCTTTTTCATCCAGAACTTCTACAGACAAAAGTCCTTTCTTACTATGTACATCGGCATTAACAAATAAATATTTACCATTAAACGATAATTTTTCAGTTATTAAATATCCCTCTTTTTTACCGGCACGCATTGAAACAAATCCATCTCGCCGCAACGATGCAAGTCCCGTAGATGTATGGCTATCCCACATAATTTTGCTTAGCCGACGACCGCTTGAATAAAAATAAAGTGAATCACCGACGATTAAAGGAACCCCATTTACAGATTGCATATTCCCCCAGTTCCAAGCACCTTCCGATTCATTTACATCCATGAATGGCTGATGTGTGGGACGAGAAAAGTGAAAACCATCACGACTATAGCCCAATGAAATCACATTACGCTTCTGAATACCATCACGCTCACATATTCGATTTTCAGGTCCAGCCCATGCACTATAAAATCCTAACATAATGCTTTCGTAAGGTATCGCATCAAAGTTGTAAATACCCGGCTCTACTTCCGGATATTTTTCATGACGAAGTTCTTTGTCATCCGGAGCAAACCAGTAAACAATGAATTTATCATCGGCATCTTTACGAATACGGTGTGCCAGACTGACAAGCATCTCAGGGTCTTCATGTTCTATATAAAAACGGGAACGACTTGAAACCGGAGTACCACCCCGCATACTCAACACCCATTTTTTCGTGAAAGGATTGTAGAATGCCGTAGTACGGTCTCCCTGATCACCGGATTGTGCTACTCCTTTGCTCCAATGAATACCATCAGCAGAATACTTCAGAACAACTTGCCAGCGTCTGTCACCCGGACGACGTTCTATATTAAAGAATTTCCAACGTTTTGCCGGGTCTTTTTCTTCACGATCTAACCATACAGTAGCCGCATCACGATTACAAGTATCCACAATATTAGTCCCGGGTACAATATCTTGATTCACTTTTTCCCATACTTTACCATCCTTCGACTCGGCATAGCAAGTATAGAAAGTCTGTTTATCCTCCTTATGAATGGTTCCGGCACCGGCGAGATACCACATTTTAAACTTTCCATCTTTATCATCATACCAAATTCCATCACTGAACGGAGCTGCATACAAAGCTCCCTGAATGGTCTTTTCCCACTCTTTATCAGGCTCCAATACCGGATTTTTCGCATAGAAATTAGGAGTATGATATACACTTTCCAAATTTGTTTCTTTTATTAAAAAGTTATCTACAAACAACTGCCTTCCCACATTTACAGGAAAGACTGTCGGCTTATTCTCTAAATAAGGCACAGGCATTTCTTGACGTACAGTGGGTTCAGGACGATGAGGTGGCCATTGTTCCGGTAAAGTAACTCCATTAGAAAGAGTTTGTGCTAAAACTACAGTAGAAAAGCATACAAGCAGCAAACTAATCGATATTTTTTTCATAAATATATTTTTACTATTAATAATAAAGAAAGAGGTATTAAACCTCTTCCTTGTGAGCAAAGATTAATTCCAACCCGGATTATTTTGTGTAATATAAGGATTTCCTTCCACTTCATCAACCGGAATAGGCAACCATTCATCCTTACCTTCTTTAAATCCTAAATAGGCCGAGATATTATACTGCTTGAAGTTAGGATCAGAAGTCTCCAGTTCATGGAATCTGGAAGCAAGCTTCCCCCAACGAAGAAGGTCATAGAAACGATGCCCTTCTCCTGTCAACTCAAGAATACGTTCTCTCTCAATCACATCCATATCTACAGAGCCAAGTTCCGGCAGATTGACACTCTTACGTGTACGGACCTCATTCACGGCCTGTACCGTTGTCAGTTTACCTTGTTTTCCTCCGGAAACGACTGCCTCTGCATACATTAAAAGAACATCAGCGTAACGAATATACATATAATTTACGCCATTGGCACGAAGATTACCAATCCACATATTATTACCCGGGTTCTTTGTAGGCAGTGTCCAGTCAAGTCCTTTGCGACAAGCTGACTTATATTTTCCAGCTTGTTCGCTTACAATGGCAAAACCTTTTGTAACCTCACCTGTTTTCTCATCGACTTTTGTATAATATTCATTAAATCTCTTTCCGTCAAAAACTCGAACCATATCTCCTTCTTTGGCATTGATTTCAGAAGCAGTATCATCAAATACCAATGTACCAAACATACGAGAATCCGTTTTTCCTTTGGCATCTTTAGAAGCGATAAATGCATCATACACCCATTGATGAATTACGTTTGCATTGTTAGATACAAGAGAAGGAGGCTGAACACCACGCGGATCTCTCCATACCCCACTATTAGACAAACCGGGATTAAAACCTGTATTTACAGCATCACCTACAAATTGAAACTCTAATATGGATTCATCGTTATTTTCAGTCGCAACCTTAAAATTGTCATCATAATTATCCACTAATTTGAAATTACCACAATCACCTCTAATTATTTCATCAAAGCACTCCGCAGCTTCATCATAATAAGTTTTAGATGACTTGCCATATTTAGGTTCTATTCCACTACGATACAAATAAGCTTTTCCAAGCAATGCAGCTGCTGACGCTTTCGTCACACGTCCTAAGTTATCCCCTTTCCAATAACCTTTTTTGGGTAACAACTCTTTAGCTCTTTTCAGATCTGAAATTATAAAGTCCCATGTAGTCTCAGGATCTGACTGTGGTTTATAATCTTTAGATGATTTCGGAAAACTATCCATTAAAGGAATATTACGAAAATTCAAAAACAGAAACCAATGAGAAAAAGCTCTCAAAAAATAAGATTCACCTAAATAAGCATTCTTCATTTCTTCATTAGCAAACTTCACCGCCGGAATAACCTCAATCATTTGACAGGCTTGAGAAGCTGCCGTATAAAATAAAGCATAAGGTTCCACAATTGTATACCAAGAAGGAGTTAGTGAAGCACAATATTGTCCCGGCACTCCATAATCTGTCCGATCACTACCCTCATCACCACGATTTGCCATAAGTCTAGTCGCTGCAACACCTAATGCACGAGGAGTAGTCAGATAAGAATAAATACCTATCACTCCTTTATTAACACTCTCAGGATTAGTATAGAAAGAGGCTACATCCTGCTGATTCGGATTAACTGCTAATTCATCAAAGACATTATCACACGAGGATAAGGATAAACCTACCACAGCTAATGCCGATATTATCACTTTATTATATTTCTTCATCGTCGTAGCTTTTTAGAAAGTTAGATTAAAACCAAAATTGTAAGTTCTTGCATTTACCCGCGGAGCATCTTGATAGAGTCCGTCAACTCCTCTGTCAAAAAGTGTATTACTACTCACTTCAGGATCATACAAAGAGTAATTTGTTATTGTAAACAGATTCTGAACTCCAGCAAATAATCGAGCTGACTCTATAAACCCTGTTTTACGCAAAAGTTTCCTATCAAAAGTATAACCTATCTGTAAATTCTTACAACGAAAATAAGAACCATCTTCTACGTAGAAACTGCTCGGCAATGAGTTACCTCCATTGTAATTATCAGTTTTGGCAATAGGTATAGAAGTATTTTTGTTGGATGTAGTCCATGAGTTCAAGGCATCCACCAGATTATTATTATCATAGTTGAAGTAGAATTGATATTTGGCGGCTGCAAAAATATCATTGCCTTGTGTTCCTTGGAAAAATGCCGTCAAATCCCAATTTTTATAACCTACATTTATATTCAGACCATAAGTAAAGTCAGGAGTGGGATTACCAAGTACTTGCTTATCTGTCTCCCCTACCTCTTTAGCTATTTTAGCCTGTCCATCAGCACCTTGAAACAAGAAATCACCAGTTTCACTAATTCCAACAACTTTATATCCATAGAAAGAACCTATGGGTAATCCTTCTTTCGTAATAGTAGGACGGTCAGAGAATTTAGAAGCCATTAAGTTACCGCGAATAGGTTGCACACCTTCACCCAATTTTCGTACCTTATTATCTAAAAAAGAAATATTGCCTTGGACATCAATATTCCAGTCATTCCACGCTTTACGATAACCTAAAGTCAATTCTATCCCTTTATTCTCAACAGAAGCTGTATTATAGTAAGGAAGATTACCATCATTCACAATAATGGTTTGTCCAGAAGAAGGAAGAGACTCGAGTGGCGCCAACAAGTCATTATTACGTCTTAAAAAATATTCAGCCGTAAAATTCAACGCATTATCCAAGAAACCTAATTCTACTGCAAAGTTGGAAGATACTGCAGTTTCCCATGTAAGATTTGTTTGAGCCAAACGGGTTACATAACCATACTGACGCTTATTGTTGAAAATAGCAGGGACTGGTCCATAAGCCAACGTAAGGAAGGAATAGGGATCTATAAAGTTTGCCCCCAACTCACCATAGCTGGCACGAATCTTCAATTTAGATATCCAAGGCACTTTAAAGAATTCCTCCTGATGAATATTCCAGCCTGCAGATACTGATGGGAAATAGCCTACTCTCTGATCTTTGATAAACTTTGAAGATTCATCACTACGAATGCTTAAAGATAATAAATAACGATTCTTATAATCATAGTTTATACGGGCAAAGAAAGAAAGTAAAGCAGAATTCATTTCATTAGATCCTATTGTTCCAGCACCGTTATAAGTTGTAACTGAGGGAGCACCTAAATCATTTACGCCAGAGTCAATAGACATAGTACGATAATATTCCCGCATCCAACTGGTACCCAACAATACATCAAAAGTATGACCGCCAAATGTCCCGTTATAAGTTATTAGATTATCAATTGTATAATTAAAACTTTCTCCTCGTGATTCTGATAAAGAAGTATAAGGCTGGCTAAAATGAGAATCCGGCGTACCGTTTTCATCCCAATAAGAAGCATAAGCCGGAGTATGCGTATAGCCATGCGTATTCAAATAGCTACCTGCCAAATTCAACTTATATTTAATACCTTTCCAAATATCCAAACCAATACTTAAACTACCTGTTATATCTGTTTTCTTAGTATAATGATCCGAAGCATAAATTGAAGCTAACGGGTTGGTTATATCTATATTAGTAGTAGAATAACCTGCTGCAAGAGGAGTTGAGATATAGCGTCCTAATTCATCTTGCACAGGTAAAGTAGGTAGCATAATACTACGCCCTGCAGGGGGAGATTGCTTACTTGTATGAGCAATAGACAAGTTTTCTGAGATAGTGAAACGCCCTTTCTTATATGTACCATTTACACGTGCATTATACTTTTCATAATCAGACTGGATGATAATACCAGCCTGATTGGTATAACCGATACTTGTACTGAAAGTTGAATGTTCTCCACCACCGGAAATAGCTGCACTCAAGTTCCACATTGCCGCATTTTTATAATATAAATCTTGCCAATCAGTACTTAAATTAGGATTAGTAGGATTAACGTTTTGAGGTGCAGGAGCAAAAGACGGACTATTTTCAGCAACCATATTAGCAAATCCTCTCCATTGCTCAGCATTCATAAAATCAAGCATTTTAGTTGGTGTCTGATAAGAAAATGAGCCATTAACCTCTACTATTGTACGTCCTGCCTTACCACCTTTTGTGGTAACCAAAACAACTCCATTAGCTGCACGAGAACCATAAATGGCAGCTGCAGAACCATCTTTCAAAATTTCAATGGACTCAATATCACTTGAATTCAAAGAATTAATACCATTATTACTAACAGCACCATCTACAATGTAAAGAGGCTCTGTAGAACCGAACGTTCCGGCACCACGAATCAAAATGCTTACATCGCCACCCGCTTCTCCGCCGTTTTGCAAAACCTCAACGCCGGGAGTGCGTCCTTGCAAAGCTGAGGCAACATTAGCTGTTACTTGTTTTGCTATTTCTTTTGCAGATACAGAAGCAACGGCAGCAGTCATACTTGATTTCTTCTGTACACCATATCCTACAACTACTACTTCTTCCAGTTGCTCGGCATCTTCAGCCATACTAATATTGATTACAGGCTGATTAGTTACTACTTTTTCTTGTGTTTTATAACCAATATAGCTAAAAATTAGAGTTGATCCAGAAGCCACTTTCAAAGTATATTTTCCGTCAACATCCGTAATAGTACCATTGGAAGTCCCTTTTTCTAAAACGGAAGCTCCAATTACAGGTTCATTGTGAGTATCGACCACAACACCTGTAATCGATATTTGTTGAGCCAATGCATATAAAGAAAAGCATAAGCAGAACAGCATTAATAAATACTTCTTCATAGAATTAATTTTTGGATTATAAATAGGTAATTAAGATTAACTAAAGTAGTTCTTTGCACAACATATAACTGCGAATCATCATCCGAGGTATATGGAAAGGACCTTTAAAAAGATTACCCTTAGCGGGTTGGGCTATCGTGCCGTCGCGATGCAAATAACCGTACCATTCACCATATTCCTTATCGGGGAAATGGGCATAAGTCCAGTCGCTGATTTGCCGGTGCATAGCAAGATATTTTTCATCATGAGTCGCCTGATAGGCATAAAGAGTAGCAATAATCGCTTCGGTCTGCGGCCACCAGAATTTCATATCCTGAGAATAATCCTGCGCAGGGAAATGACGGCAATCCCGGAAATTAATTATGCCTCCATATTCTTTGTCCCAGCCCCATTCCCAAGACCAATCAAGAATCTGCAGCGCCATCTGCACCAACTCCTTATCCCAATTACGAAAGCGGGCTTCCTCCAAAATGAACCAAGAAGTCTCGATGCAATGCCCCGGATTAATGACCCGACCGTTGCAAGTATCAATAAACTCCCCATCCTTACCTACCGTTTCCAGTAATGCCTTGAACTCAGGATGAATGAAGTATTTGCGAAGAGCCGCAAGCGAGTCGTTGATTTGCGTGTCGAGTATCGGATCGGAAATGGCTGCGCGTATACGAGATGCAGTGTTAATTAGAATCATCGTAATGGAATGTCCGCGAGCTTGCAGCGTAGGCAGATACTTAGGTTCCAAGAAACCGGGGGTGGAAAGAAACCTCTGTATGTTTTTGAAAAGCGACAGTGCTTTTTCTGCATAACTCCCGTCGCCGGAAGCTATGGCATACTCTGCCATGGCAATAGCTGCAAAACATTCGGAAAATACATAGCGGCGCTTACGCAAGGGCTTACCGTCATCGGTAATCTCAAAATACATATGCCCGTCTGTATCAAAACAATATTTTTCTATAAAGTCGATACAGCTCTTGGATGCAGCAAGCCATTCGGGATTTTTCTCCATATTATTGTAAGCATAGGCTGCTATAAATCCAAAACGTCCCTGAAACCATACTGATTTTGTGGTGTCCATCAAAGTTCCGTCACGGTCAATGCAAGTGTAAACCCCACCATGTTTATGGTCGAGCCCATGCTTCATCCAAAACGGCATGATATTCTCTGTGAAATCCTGACGATAGGATGCAGACCACGAATTTAAATAATCCGTCACATTCATAGGTTTTCTTTTTTAAAGTTTATCAATCTAAAATTTATTGCAACGTTCAAAGAAATGGATAGCTTCAAGTTCTGCCTTCATCCGTTGCTCTTCTTCCTCCGTCATATTCTGGAAAGGAGTACGGTTCTTGCCCAAATCAAGACCTATCAACTTCATAATACGCTTGCCTCCCACTATATTTCCACGGAAATGACAGATAACGTTTATCACCTCCTGAGAGAAGTTCTGACGCTCGCGGGCCAACTCCAAATCACCGGCTTTCCAAGCATCTATGATACCAACCAATTCTTTTCCATTATAATTGGTAGTACCGCCAATACCGCCTTGCGCGCCTCCCATTGCAAGGCAGGGAAGTATTGTTTCGTCCTGACCATGCAGCATATCGTATTTTCCTCCTTTATACAATCGGCATTGATTGTATTCGTACATACTCTCGAACGTATATTTTATACCTGCAAAATTGGGCACGCGTCCATCAACAGCTTCCAATAGCTTAACCATAGGCAAGAATGCCCCGTTGAATGCAGGGATATGATAGTAATAGAAAGGAAGGCTCGGAGCGCCGGAAGCAATTTCTTCTATATACTTCACCAGTTCTTCAATACGACCGATTTTAGGAAAAGGAGGAGCCATCGCACCAATACCCCAAGCTCCGATTTTTTGAGCGTGCTCCGCCAGCATACGACTCGCCTTTACACAACAACTACCCACATGGACAATCACCTTAAAACCTGCAGGGGCTACTGCAACCCAACGCTCAGCAAGTTTCATCCGCTCTTCTTCCGTCAGCATATATCCCTCTCCGGATGAACCATTAATAAACACTCCCTGAAGCCCATTTTTCTGTAACATCTTAGCATAAGCCTCAATGGGCTCATAATTCACTTCACCATTTTCATAAAATGGAGTAAAAGGCGCATCAATCAATCCGATAATCTTTTCCATATTCATATTCTTTATATTGTTATACATATTATCTGTTATTATTCCACATTATCTGTCTTAGGACGAAGGAAGTATAGTTGCAATGACAAAGCAATCAGCACAATTACACTGAGCATGGCAAATCCCTGCCCCAGATTACCTCCGTCTGTCCACTTTCCTAACAACTCGGTAACGGCAGCACCTGCAAAGACTCCGGTCATATTCATTACTCCATAGGCTGTAGCACGATGTTTGGCAGATACAAACTGACAAAGAATAGGCATATTATTGGCATCGAAAATACCAAAGCCGACTCCAAATAACAGTCCCGCTCCAACAACGGACACAAAGCTGTGACCGAATCCCAGCAACAGCAACGCCGGCACAGTCAGTCCCAATCCGATGGCTCCTGTATAGACACGTCCCCGGATATTTTTCTGGACCCAACGATCGGACAAGATACCTCCGATAATGACTCCTATAAAGGATGAAAAGGCAATTGTAATGGTAGAAATGGGACCTGCCTCTGACATCGGAATATCTAAGTTCTCGGCAAACAGCGTTGGCAACCAGTTCTTTGTAGCCCACCCCGGAAGGCTCGGAGCTGCAAAATAAAAGAGGATAATCCAAAACGCCCAAGTGGAGAAAAGCATACTGAGCCCGCTGAACAAAGATGGTTTCTTCTCTCCTTGCTCCAACGGAAGTTCCTTGGCTGAAGCATGAGCCGGATTTTCACGAAGTGCAACCACTAATATCAATGAATAAACAATACCTATTATACCAAACCAATGAAAAGTGGAATGCCATGAAAACATTGCTGCAACCGTAGCGCCAAAACCACCGATAGCCTGCCCCACATAAAGCCCCGTCATATGTACTCCAATAGCCAATGAACGGGATTTACCCTGATGCCAGTCTGCAATTAGAGATAAAGCGGAAGGTATATAGAGTGCCTCGCTTACTCCCATCACCGCACGCAACCAATACAATTCATGAAAATTATCGGCATATCCCATTAAATAAGTAACGGCAGACCACACAAACAAACTACCTACAACCAGCCACTTACGGCTAAAACGGTCGGCAATCATACCGGCAACAGGACTCATGAATCCGTAAATCCACAAGAAGATAGCCATTAACGCACCAAACGCCTCCGCCTTATTCAGTTCTACAATATCGACCTTCATCGCCTCTTGCATAGTAGAAAGCATTTGGCGATCCATGTAATTGAGCAAAGCAACCACCCATAACAGAGCAACGACTACCCAAGGATACAGATTTTTGTTTTTCATAATCATTAATTAAAGCTATATTTATTTATCTCGTTGCAAATATATCAATCATTTTAATATATACAAAATATTTAATAAATTATTTTATTAAATAATGAGATATAATTAAAGATATATATCTAATAAGAGAGTATATCACAACTTTACCTTAGCTATCAGCTTACGAATCTTCCCCTGCCCAATGACAGGCGCATGGGGATCTTCCGGATATACAATCATAAACTGACCGGGATTTAAATCAACCCACGTAGTAGAACAATCTGAATACAAGGCGCAATCACCCTCTTCTTCGTAAGGCTTAACTTGCTGTTTTACATCTTCAATCGCTTTCCATCCTATTCTTTCCACGCCTTGCAACAAAATATGTACATCAATATAGGCACGATGCACTTCAAGCACCTGCTTATCCTGTGCAACGCATTCAGGATTTATATTCATGACAAACAAATTATCACCGTCTATATCAATACGCCCCAACTCTGCATGAAGCAAATCATGCGTTTTTACATAGTCAAAAAGAGTTTTAAACTGAGGATGAAGCATCTCTATCCTACCACTGTTCTGCAAATTTGATACAATCATATTCTATTTTTTTAATTAAACATATAATCTCGGAGGCAAATATAGAAACAAATTTAATTTTAAAAGAATTATTAATAAATTATTTTATTAATATCGAATATAAAAGCAAATTTATTATCTTTGTAAAAATTCAATATAAGCAAAGGTATGAGACAGCAGCTATTAAAAGAAATAGAGTCGGGAAGCAAAAGTGCTCTCGTAAAAAAGAGGATTATTACACATTATATATATAATGGCAGTTCCACCATTACGGATTTATCCAAAGAATTGGATTTAAGCATACCTACCGTCACTAAATTTATCAGTGAGATGTGCGAAGATGGATATATCAATGATTATGGAAAATTAGAAACCAGTGGAGGACGACACCCCAGTTTGTATGGTCTTAATCCTGAATCAGGGTACTTTATCGGAGTTGACATAAAAAAATTCGCTGTCAATATCGGTTTAATCAACTTCAAAGGTGACATGATGGAGTTAAAAATGAATATTCCATATAAACTTGAAAATACACCGGAAGCAATGGAAGAGTTATGCAAATTAATAAACTCTTTCATCAAAAAGGCAAAAGTCAATACAGAGAAAATTCTAAATATCAATATTAACATATCCGGACGTGTTAATCCGGAATCGGGTTACAGCTTCAGCCAATTTAATTTCTCCGAGCGTCCATTAGCCGAAGTCCTCACCGAGAAAATAGGATATCAAGTCTGCATAGATAACGACACCCGGGCGATGACCTATGGAGAATACCTGCAAGGATGCGTAAAAGGAGAAAAAAACATCATCTTTGTCAACCTTAGCTGGGGACTTGGTATAGGAATCATCATAGACGGCAAAATATATACCGGAAAATCCGGCTTCTCCGGAGAATTTGGCCATATAAATGTCTTTGACAATGAAATACTATGCCACTGTGGTAAAAAAGGATGCCTGGAAACGGAAGCATCCGGCTCTGCACTATACAGAACCTTACTGGAACGCATCAAAAATGGTGAATGTTCTATCTTATCGGGTAGAATAGACAACAGAGAACTGCCGCTTACATTGGATGAAATAATAGCTGCCGTAAATAAGGAAGATTTATTATGTATTGAAATCGTAGAAGAAATCGGTCAGAAATTAGGTAAACAAATAGCAGGATTAATCAACATTTTTAATCCCGAACTTGTAATTATCGGGGGGACTTTGTCGTTGACCGATGATTATATAGCCCAACCTATAAAAACAGCGATAAAAAAATATTCCTTGAATTTAGTGAATCAGGATTCCACCATCACACTATCCAAACTGAAAGACAAAGCAGGAATCATAGGTGCTTGTATGCTGGCACGAAGCCGGATGTTTGAGTGCTGACATCTATATTTATATATGCAGGAGGGTGTCTCAAAATGAATATTGAGACACCCTCCTGCATTTTCTCAGTCTTATTCTGCTATCTATGAAGTAATAACTATTTCAATAAATGAGCAAATTTTGCCGACAACTCCGCCTTATCTGCACTAACCAATAAGTTATCCCCTTTAGAATCTACCAACAAAGCAGCATTCTGCGAAGCAGCGAAAGATGCTACATCAGCTGTTTCTTCAACAAAAAGGCAACCGGGGAACAGAGGCACAAACACTTCTTTGGTTTGTCCTTTCCATTTCTTGAATACGACTTGCATAGGACAAAATGCAGTATAACCTGCAGCATTCAGACGCTGCATCAGTTTACGTTCCGACCTTGGCGCTGTATACAGAGCGTACCAACGATTCATTTCATTATTAGCTATCATATTGCTTTGTTTGCTTTTCTCCATCCTTTAATTAAATCTTTCACAAATAGTATCCAACCGACACATCCTACTCCCGCCAAGAATACAAATCCGATAAGAATCATAATTTTATTCGGTTTGGCTGCACGTAACGGTACTGTAGCCGGTTGCACAACTGTATATACCGGAGTGATTTCCTGCACCTTGGCCCTTGCCATTTGCAATTGGCCGGAAACCTGCGTATAAACAGAATATGCCAATTCCACTTCATTCTTCAAGCGTTCCTGCTCAGCACGATAACTCAACAGAATGATGTTTTGGTTAGCATCTGCAAATGTAGCATATTTTTTTTGAGCTTCCTCATAATCAGCCTTAGCTTCTTTATAAAGTCTTTCGGTAAAAGCTAAATCGTGGCGGGCTTTATTGGTACGGTAGTCTGTGATGTAATTCTGCAAACAGTGCATAACCGTATCTGTCAACGATGCCGAAATCAAAGGATCCTGCATCGTAACCTCCAGCGTTGTGACTCCTGTCTTTTTATCAATAGTGACCAAAATACGTTTGCTCAACGCTTCTGCCACTCTTGCTTCATCCATGGTCAAATGAAAAGGATCGGTCTTTCCCTCCCGCTTTTCCGGCTTATCTTTGAACAACGACATTGTCCATCCCAGAGCCTTAAATGGAGCGGACACTACAGCACTCATCCAAGATGAACGCTGGTACTCATCCAAATAAGCATATAAAGTAGTATCTATCTTGCTTTTTTGGTCTTTTACTTTTACATCAAACAATTCCAACAAAAAGGGCGTTGACTTGACAATATCAGGATATAACTCAGGCGATAAGGCATCTTCTCCGGACGAAGCGCCACCGATATTAATACCCGCCATGGCCGCTAACGCTCCCATGCTTCCACCACCTGTCTTACTGGAACTCTCAGGAGCCAATGTCACCTTCGTAGAATATTCTTTGGGAATGCTGAACGCTACAACCACGCCTATAAGAGCAGCAATACCACATGCCTTGAAAAGTAGTTTACGCTCGGCCCATACTTTCTGGGCAAGCTCAATCAAGTCTATTTCTTGTTCTTCCGGCTGCTGAGGTGTTATCTTCTGTATATTTTCTTCGCTCATAATTCTTAATTACTTAAAGAGGTTAACCATAGTAGCAATCATCGTAGCCAAAGAAGCCGCAGACGTACCCATACCTATTATTTCGGCAGGAGTCATCTTCTTCTTCGGATCTTTGCTCGGAACAATTATCTCACATCCCGGCTCAATATATTTTGAACTACCCGACTTCAAACGAGACACCGTACCGTTCATATGTACAACGTATGCTCTTCGTTTTTTGGCATCATTACCAAATCCACCCGCTTGGTTCACATAATACTTCCAGCCCTCTCCTTCTTTATAAAGAACTGTATTGGGATACATCACAGCACCGCTAATCTTGACTGTACTTACAAATTCAGGCACAAAGAGCATATCTCCCTCACGCAATACCATATCATAGTCTGAACCCGGATTTTGCAAAGCCTTTTCCAAGTTGATACCAACCGAATAAGTATCGGACAAATCTAACTTCTTTACAGAAATGGAATCACCGCCGGAAGTCATCTGTGCCATACGCAGCACATCCTCTTTACGACGAAGTTCTTCTTCGGTCATTTTACGCAACAAACGAGCGCCTTTCGCATATGCATCCGAAGAAATACCTCCGGCCTTGGTAATCAAATCACTCAAGCGTTCATTCTTCTTAGATAACGCGTAGTTTCCGCTAAAGAGCACCTCTCCCGCTACTGTCACAGTCTGCTGACGATAGTAAGCCGGGCTCTTGCGGATGTATACTTCATCGAACGGCTCAAGATGGAAAGATTCGCCTCCCTCACCCACTAACAAACCGTCTTTCAAGTCGAAAGAGAAATTCTGGCCGACATTGCCGCTGAATGCGGTACTTTTCGGGTCTTTCATACGACGGGCAACTTCCACTCTGGTAGTAGCTGCAGATTCCAATAAACCGCCTGCTTGTATAATCAAATCCTCCACCGTCATCTTATCCGCATACAGATAAGTTCCGGGATCGGCAACCTCTCCATGAATGGCTACCGTAGTCTCCTCTCTCAAATCTTGAACACTGGGGATAAACAATATATCATTCTTCTGCAAAGGAATATCCGCAACAACGCCCTCCAACAAACCTTTCAAGTCTATTGAAATCATTTCCCGGGTCAAGTCCTCGTATTCACGGCTGATTACGGCACGGTTCAAAAAAGCATCACCCCGTATACCTTCGGCCTTCTTTATCAACTGCTTCACAGTATTTACCTCTCCGCTCAACTGATACAACCCTTCACGATATACGGCACCACGAACTTCCACACGATTTTCAAAACGGTCAAGAACAGAATCCACCGTCAATACATCTCCATCCTCAAGGCGGAATACGGAATAATCCATTTCATCAACATTGAATATCTGATGCTCGCGACCACTCTTACGTACAAGGCGGACAGCCTTCTTATAAGCATCACCTGTAAAATTACCGGCATATCTCAGCAAAGTGGCAATCGTTTCGGTAGGTTTCATCTCGTAGAACATAGGACGCTTTACCTTGCCCAAGATTTGCACCAAAGTTTGATAAGGATTAACAAGAATTACATCACCATCCTGCAAACGAATATCATTTTTCAGGCGGCCTTCCATTATAAAATCATAGATATCTACATCAGCGACAGTCACTCCGTCACGTATAACTTTTATGCTGCGGAGACTACCTATCTTATTTACTCCCCCTGCCCAATACAATGCGTGGAAAACGGACGCGAATGAAGAAAGAGTGTAGGTACCGGGCACAACAACCTCTCCCATGACATTCACCTGAATGGAACGAATCTCACCCAAAGTCAATTTTATCTGGGTATTAGGAGTTTCTCCCGTAACACCTGCATATATTTTGGCAAATTCATTCTTCAGATAAGTATTGGCCTCTTTTACAGTCTTTCCACCCAAATAAACCGGACCTAAATTTTCAATCTGCACAGTGCCTTCAGGAGAAATCGTCTCTCTGATGGTAGTTTGAGAAGCCCCCCAAACATCAATGATAACTTCATCACCTGCACCCAAACGATAATTATTAGGGGTTGCCACATTTATATTAGGCTCAAATGTCAGATACTCATTATCAAAAATATTATGTCCGAAAATTTGTTGGGTGGGATCCTCTTTTTTCTCTTTTTTCACCTTGGTCGGAGCAAACAAATTATCATATCCCAAATAGTCCGTTTGTTCTTCACCATCCAATTCCAATTCGGATTCCATCTCACCTCCGTCGCGCTGTTTATTCTTGTCGGTCTTAGCGCGCAACCCTTTAATAGTTTGCTTCTTAGAGTTGGCATTGCTCAGCTCGGAATCATCCTGAGAGATATTCTTGTTTTTGTTTTCGTATTTTTGGGGAGTACGCAAACGCGAGTCACTCTTCTCCACTCCGGCACTTACATCCGTCTTTCCTGAATACTTTGACTGTATTCTTTGAATTTGTTCTTTCGTAACCCCTTTCTTCATCAACTCAATTGACATCTGCTGTTGTGTCTTTCCCGCCTGTTGAGCCTCCTGCACGTATTGAATGACTTGTTCGTCTGTCATTCTCTGGGCAAAAACTACACTTGATACTGTGAACATCAACAAACATAAAAGTATAAATCTGCGCATAAATAAGACTTTTGATTAATCCTTTAGTAATCTAGTTATGTTTTTAAATTGGGGGCAAAGGTAATACTTTATTTTCATAATATACATTTATTTCATTCCGAAGTTTCGGAAAAAGAATTAATTCCCTACCTCAATACTACAGGGACTTCCTCACTATTATCACCTACTGCAAAGACCTTGTTTTCCGGACATTTTTTTGAAGTTCAATCTTTTTACCATAAGTTATTTTTGAACGCCACAAATATTTCTAAAAAATCGGGCAATTCTTTTTGCCAATTCAAATAAAGATGTACCTTTGCACCCCGTAAGTAAAACGCCGCTATAGCTCAGTTGGTAGAGCAACGCATTCGTAACGCGTAGGTCGCCAGTTCAAGTCTGGCTAGCGGCTCAATGAAAAGACTGATATCTAAATATCGGTCTTTTTCTTTTTTTTCCAAAATCTTGCTAACTTTGCCCGACTCAAAAAACAACCAGGATTATATGGAAAAAAAGAAGAAAAAAAGAATCCTTCTCGGAGTATTGGCATTTGTTCTGCTCGCAGGCATCGCAGGTGCAGGCGCAGTGTATTATTACCTGTTCGCTCCGCAATTTCACCCTCAAAAGACAACTTACGTCTACATCGACCGTGACGACACGGCAGATTCCATATATAATAAGGTGAAAACACTGGGAAAGCCCAACAGCTTCATCGGCTTCAAATGGATGGCCCAATGGCGCAAGTACCCCCGCAATATCCATACCGGACGCTACGCGATACGTCCCGGTGAAAACGTCTATCATGTATTCAGCCGCTTCTACAGAGGATACCAAGAACCCATGAACCTGACAATAGGAAGTGTACGCACCTTAGACAAACTGGCACGCAGCGTAGGAAGACAGCTGATGATTGACTCCGCCGAAATAGCCGGAGTAATGAACGATTCGCTGTTCCAACAGAAATTGGGATACAACAAAGAGACGATAGCCTGCCTCTTCATTCCCGAAACCTATCAGGTGTATTGGGACATGAGTGTGGATGATTTCTTTAAACGGATGCAGAAAGAACATCAAAAGTTCTGGACTCAAGAACGTCTCAATAAAGCCCGGACCATCGGCATGACGCCGGAAGAGGTATGCACGCTCGCCTCCATCGTTGAGGAAGAAACCAACGACAACCCGGAGAAACCCGTGGTTGCAGGTCTGTACATCAACCGCCTGCATACCGGTATGCCGCTACAAGCTGACCCCACCATAAAGTTTGCACTGCAAGACTTCGGCCTGCGACGAATCTCCAATGCACACCTCACAATTGATTCGCCCTACAACACTTACCGCAACCTCGGCCTGCCGCCCGGTCCCATCCGCATTCCTTCTCCCATAGGTCTGGACGCAGTACTTAACCATACCAAGCACAACTACATTTACATGTGTGCCAAAGAAGATTTTTCCGGTACTCATAACTTTGCATCCAACTATGCCGAGCACATGAGAAATGCAAGAAAATACTGGAAGGCTTTAAACGAAAGAAAGATTTTCAATTAATATTATAATAAAATAAAAGCAAAAAGCTATATTTGCGATTATTATTAAAACCGTGACTAACACTTAAACAATAAAAAATGAGCAAGCAACTCTTACTTGGCGATGAAGCCATTGCACAAGCTGCATTAGACGCCGGACTTTCAGGTGTATATGCCTATCCGGGCACTCCTTCGACGGAGATTACCGAATATATCCAAATGGCACCGATTACTGCCGAAAAAGGTATCCACAACCGTTGGTGTTCCAACGAAAAGACCGCTATGGAGGCAGCCTTGGGAATGTCGTTCGCAGGAAAACGTTCACTGGTGTGCATGAAGCATGTAGGTATGAACGTAGCAGCCGACTGCTTCATCAACTCCGCCATTACCGGCGTTAAAGGCGGTACAATCGTCATTGCAGCCGATGACCCCAGTATGCATTCATCACAAAACGAACAAGATAGCCGCTTCTATGGTGACTTCGCATTAATCCCGATGTACGAACCGAGCAACCAGCAAGAAGCCTACGATATGGTTTACAACGGATTTGCCTTTTCCGAACAAACCGGCGAACCTCTGCTGATGCGTATGGTTACCCGTTTGGCACACTCCCGTTCCGGCGTAGAGCGCAAAGCCCAACAACCCCAAAACGATATTTCCTTCAGCGATGATCCGCGCCAGTTCATCCTGCTTCCCGGCAATGCCCGCAAACGTTACAAACAGCTGTTGCAACGTCAGGATGAATTCATAAAAGCATCGGAAAACTCACCATACAACCAGTACATTGACGGTCCCGACAAAAAGCTCGGTGTCATAGCTTGCGGTATCGGATACAACTACCTCATGGAGAACTATCCCGAAGGCTGCGAATATCCGGTATTAAAAATCGGTCAATACCCGCTCCCCAAGAAGCAACTGATGCAGCTCGTAGAAGCCTGCGACGAAATACTCGTCCTGGAAGACGGACAACCCTTTGTAGAAAAACAACTGAAAGGCTATCTCGGCATCGGCATAAAAGTCAAAGGACGTTTGGACGGTACACTGTCACAAGACGGAGAATTGAATCCGGACAGCGTAGCACGTGCCGTAGGCAAAGAAAACAAAGCCGAGTTCGCCGTTCCGTCACTCGTGGAGATGCGCCCGCCCGCCTTGTGCGAAGGCTGCGGACACCGCGATATGTACACCGTACTCACCGAAGTGCTGCGTGAGGAATACCCCGCCCATAAGGTATTCAGCGACATCGGCTGCTACACTTTAGGAGCCAACGCCCCCTTCAACGCCATCAACTCCTGCGTAGACATGGGTGCTTCCATTACAATGGCTAAAGGCGCTTCGGATGCAGGAGTACATCCTGCAGTTGCCGTTATCGGCGACTCCACATTCACCCATTCCGGCATGACAGGCTTGCTGGACTGCGTCAACGAGAATGCCAACGTAACCATCGTAATCTCCGACAACGAAACCACCGCCATGACCGGCGGACAAGATTCAGCCGGAACAGGCCGTCTCGAAGCTATTTGCGCAGGAATCGGCGTAGCGCCGGAACATATCCGGGTGGTAGTTCCTTTGAAGAAGAACTACGAGGAAATGAAACAAGTAATCCGTGAAGAAATCGAATACCGCGGCGTATCCGTCATCATTCCCCGCAGAGAATGTATCCAAACCTTAGCACGTAAGAAACGAAACAAGTAAAACCATGAAAAAAGATATTATACTTTCCGGCGTAGGTGGACAAGGTATCCTCTCTATCGCCACCGTAATCGGCCAGGCAGCCCTGAAAGGCGGATTATACATGAAACAAGCCGAAGTGCACGGAATGAGCCAGCGAGGCGGCGACGTACAGTCCAATCTTCGCATCAGCGACCGCCCCATCGCCTCCGACCTCATTCCTACGGGCAAATGCGACCTCATCATATCCCTGGAACCGATGGAAGCGTTGCGCTATCTCCCCTACCTCAGTCCCGAAGGCTGGCTGGTGACCAACGAAGCCCCTTTCATCAACATCCCCCGCTATCCTGCCGAGGAAGCGCTCAAGGCCGAGCTTGACAAACTTCCCCACAAAATTGTGCTGAACGTGAACGAAGTAGCCAAAGAAGTCGGCTCTCCCCGCGTTGCCAATATCGTGCTGCTGGGAGCCACCATCCCGTTCCTCGGCATTGATTACCAAAAAGTACAGGACAGCATCCGTGACATTTTCCAACGCAAAGGCGAAGCCATCGTAGAACTGAATCTCAAAGCCCTGGCCGCCGGCAAGGAAATCGCAGAAAATCTGATGTAAATCAAAATTCCAATAACCATGAATGACAAATACTGGGAAGAAGAGATAGAGACCATGCCGCGTGAGAAGTTGCGTGAACTGCAACTTCAGCGGCTTAAAAAAACAATCAGTATTGCAGCAAATTCTCCCTATTACAAACAAGTATTTCAAGAGCACGGCATTACAGCGGACAGTATTCAGTCGGTAGAAGACATCCGGAAAATTCCGTTCACCACCAAAGCGGATATGCGCGCCAACTACCCTTTCGGACTCGTGGCAGGCAATATGCACGAAGACGGCGTACGCATCCACTCTTCCAGCGGAACCACGGGAACTCCTACCGTCATCGTCCACTCCCGGCACGACTTGGACTCTTGGGCGAATCTTGTGGCACGCTGCCTGTACACAGTAGGTATCCGCAAAACCGATGTTTTCCAAAACAGCTCCGGCTATGGCATGTTTACCGGCGGATTGGGCTTCCAGTACGGCGCCGAACGCCTGGGAGCGTTGACCGTACCTGCAGCTGCCGGAAACAGCAAGCGGCAAATCAAGTTCATCATGGACTTCAAAACCACCGCCCTGCATGCCATCCCCAGCTACGCCATACGTTTAGCGGAAGTATTTCAGGAAGAAGGTATCGACCCGGCATCTACCACACTGAAAACGCTCGTCATCGGAGCCGAGCCCCATACGGACGAACAACGCAAGAAAATTGAACGTATGTTGGGCGTCAAAGCCTACAACAGTTTCGGAATGACCGAGATGAACGGTCCCGGTGTAGCCTTTGAGTGCACCGAACAGAACGGAATGCACTTTTGGGAAGATTGCTATCTGGTCGAAATCATCAATCCCGAAACCGGAGAACCTATCCCCGACGGCGAGATTGGAGAACTGGTGCTGACTACCCTTGACCGCGAAATGATGCCGCTGATACGCTACCGTACGCGCGACCTCACCCGCATACTCCCCGGCAAGTGCCCATGCGGACGCACGCACCTGCGTATCGACCGTATCAAAGGCCGTAGCGATGATATGTTCATTATCAAGGGTGTCAACATCTTCCCCATGCAAGTGGAAAAAGTATTGGTACAGTTCCCCGAACTGGGCAGCAACTACCTCATTACCCTGGAAACCATCAACAATCAAGATGAAATGATTGTGGAAGTAGAGCTCAGCGACTTATCCACCGACAACTATATAGAACTGGAGAAAGTACGTAAGGCTATTTCCCGTCAGCTGAAAGATGAAATCCTTGTCACCCCCAAGGTAAAGCTTGTCAAGAAAGGCTCTTTGCCACAAAGCGAAGGAAAAGCCGTCAGAGTAAAAGACTTGCGAGATAACAAATAGCATTTTTGCCGGCACACAGCATTTCCCCGCGTTATTACAACGCAGATTAATCACTTGCGCTGTGCCGGCAATAACCGTCTCCCTCATTGATTTTCCCCTTTTAGTACGTACAAAACATCATTATGCACGAAGCAAAACTTCGTTTTGCAGCTGCGGGCTGTACGGTTTCCATATGCGGGCTCTGCAGCCCGCATATGGAAACCGTACAGCCCGCAATTGAAAAACGAGATTTTACTTATAGTTCTGCTCCATTATACAACTGTCAAAACAAGATATAGAATGTAGTAATGACTATAAAAGCACTGGGAGAAAGGAAGCTATGAAAAGGAGAAGAAAGGGAAAAGAATAAAAGAAAGAGGAACGGTAGTCAACCAAGATTACCGTTCCCCTTTTATAGAAAGCCGCACCGATGATGTGATGAAACTCCGTATGACATGATTTGAGTGCTCGTCCTCTTTGTAATCCACCGACTCAAGAGTTACCCCGAAGGGCGTGGCCCGCCATTAAGAACTGAAGCTTGTCTCGGTATTTCATAAAAATTGATGAGTTTCCCGATCCAATCAATGCGGCTATTTTTTCTACTTCAAAGGTAGTAAGTTTATACGAAAGAAACAAGAAAAACAAGAAATTTGTTTGTCTGCATCTCATGTTTTCACACTTCACCGAGCTTACTAAAAACAAAAAGTGCCGATTACGTATTTGTAATCAGCACTTTGCAGGTTTATTCTTTACCTCAGCTTATGCAGCTTTTGCTTTAGCAACAATAGCCTTGAAAGCTTCCGGGTGATTCATTGCTAAATCAGCCAAAACTTTACGGTTAATTTCAATACCAGCTTTGTGCAGAGCTCCCATCAGTTTAGAATAAGACATACCTTCCAGACGTGCAGCAGCGTTGATACGTTGAATCCACAAAGCGCGGAAGTTTCTTTTCTTATTCTTACGGTCACGGAACGCATAAGTCAAACCTTTTTCCCAAGTATTCTTGGCAACGGTCCATACGTTCTTTCTTGCACCAAAGTAACCTCTGGTCAATTTCAAAATTTTCTTTCTTCTTGCTTTAGAAGCAACATGATTTACTGATCTTGGCATAGTTTTACTTGTTTTTGAATGTTAGCGCCGGTGCTTCACGCAGCGGACTTAAAGCTAATGCATCCGGTTAATAACTTTAATAATACTTCGTACGCTTTTGATTACTTCATAGCTAAGAGTTCCTTAACCTGGCTCGCATCTGTCGGGCTGACAAGTGTAGAGTAACACAGATTTCTCTTTTGCTTCTTGGTTTTCTTAGTCAGAATGTGACTGTGAAAAGCGTGCTTTCTTTTGATTTTACCTGTTCCGGTAAGAGTAAATCTCTTTTTAGAACCGGAGTTAGTCTTCATCTTTGGCATCTTACTTATTTTTTAATTATTTAATTATATGGCAACGCACTATACCTGTGGCGTTACTCATTTCTTTAGTCTTCGCTTTGTTCTTCAGCCGGAGCAGCTTTTGAAGCCTCTGCCGGTTTCGGTGCAGCAGGTTTCTTGGGAGCAGCGCTCTTTTTCGGAGAAAGCTGAATAGTCATTCTCTTTCCTTCCAGAATCGGCATCTGATCTACTTTTGCATAGTCTTCCAAATCATTGGCAAAGCGCAACAGCAAAACCTCTCCCTGCTCCTTGAATAAGATAGAACGACCTTTAAAGAACACGTATGCCTTTACTTTGTCTCCATCTTCCAAAAAGCCTTTGGCATGCTTCAACTTGAAGTTATAGTCATGGTCGTCCGTTTGGGGACCGAAACGAATTTCCTTCACGTTTACTTTCACCTGCTTCGCCTTTTGTTCCTTCTGACGCTTCTTTAACTGATAAAGAAATTTAGAGTAATCAATAATACGACAAACAGGGGGTTGTGCATTTGGAGAAATCTCTACGAGATCCGCTTCCATCTCCTCGGCCATCTTTAAGGCCTGAGCTATCGGATATACTTTAGGTTCCACTTCATCGCCCACAATGCGGACTTCTTTGGCACGGATTTGCTCATTAATCCGATGTTGCCCTTTTAAGCTGTCATTCTTCATTAAATAACGTTTACTTCCAGTTTGTTTCTTGTTTATTACTACCAAATTATTTTTTTGTTAAGTAAAAGCTGTCTTTAGAACATCGTATGTATGCTATGCTTTTACAATTGGGCGCAAAGTTACCATTTATTTATCATATTTTGAACTTCTTCGTTCACTTTTTTAGCAAATTCTTCAAATTTCATGGTTCCCTGGTCGCCTTCGCCTTGCTTGCGGACGGAAACTTCTCTATTTTCAGCCTCTTTCTCACCTACAATCAGCATATAGGGAATACGTTTCATTTCATTATCACGAATCTTACGTCCGATCTTTTCGTTACGTTCATCCACAATGGCGCGAACATCGTATCTCTTCAGATAGTCTTTCACTTCCTGGGCATAGTCATTGAATTTCTCACTGATAGGCAGGATAGCTACTTGATCAGGAGTCAGCCACAACGGGAATTTACCGGCTGTATGCTCGATAAGTACGGCAACGAAACGTTCCATAGAACCGAACGGCGCACGATGAATCATTACCGGACGGTGCTTCTGGTTGTCAGCTCCCGTATATTCCAGCTGGAAGCGTTCGGGCAAGTTATAGTCTACTTGGATGGTTCCCAACTGCCAACGGCGACCGATAGCGTCTTTCACCATAAAGTCCAGCTTAGGACCATAGAAAGCTGCTTCACCATACTCAACTTTAGCTTTCAGCCCCTTTTCTTCACAAGCCTCGATAATGGCCTGTTCCGCCTTTTCCCAGTTTTCATCGCTACCGATATACTTTTCGCGGTTCACTTTATCGCGCAAAGAAATCTGTGCTTCGAAATTCTCAAAATGCATGGACTGGAACACAATCGAGATTATGTCCATCACACGCAGGAATTCATCCTTCACCTGATCGGGACGGCAGAAGATATGCGCATCATCTTGCGTGAAACTACGGACACGAGTCAACCCATGAAGCTCGCCACTCTGTTCGTAACGGCAAACCGTACCGAACTCTGCCAAGCGCAAAGGCAGATCTTTATAAGAACGGGGAGAGTTCTTGTAAATCATACAGTGATGAGGGCAGTTCATCGGCTTCAGGAAGTACTCCTCACCTTCTTCCGGCGTATGGATGGGCTGGAACGAATCTTTACCATATTTGGCATAGTGTCCGGAAGTGATATATAACAACTTATTTCCAATAGGCGGACACATCACTTCCTGATAATCGTAACGTGCCTGAATACGACGCAAGAACTCTTGCAGACGGATACGCAATGCGGCACCCTTCGGCAACCACATCGGAAGTCCCTTGCCTACCGTATCGGAGAACATGAACAAATCCATCTCCTTGCCAATTTTACGATGGTCGCGTTTCTTGGCTTCTTCCAGCAGCACAAGATATTCATCCAACATCTTCTTCTTCGGGAAAGTGATACCATAGATACGGGTCATCATCTTGCGGTCTTCCTGTCCACGCCAATAAGCGCCGGCAACAGAAGTCAGCTTAATAGCCTTGATAGGTGCGGTAGTCATCAAGTGAGGACCACGACACAAGTCCGTAAATGCACCTTGCGTATAAGTGGTGATATGGCCATCCTCCAATTCCGAAATCAGCTCACATTTATAAGTTTCACCGCGATCGCCGAACATTTTCAGAGCATCTGTCTTTGATATACTTTCTCTGACAACAGCTTCTTTCTTGGCAACCAACTCTGCCATTTTCTTTTCGATAGCAGGCAGATCGGCTTCCTTGATAGTGGCCTCTCCCGGATCTACATCATAATAAAAACCGTTCTCAATAGCCGGACCGATACCAAACTGAATACCCGGATACAACTCTTGCAAGGCTTCCGCCAGCAAGTGGGCACTGGTATGCCAAAAGGCATGCTTGCCTTGTTCGTCTTCCCATTTGTAGAGAACCACTTCGGCGTCTTCACTGATAGGACGCCCCAAATCATAAGTTTCTCCGTTCACTCCACAAGCCAGCACGTCTTGTGCCAAGCGTGAACTAATGCTTTCTGCTATTTGCAGTCCCGTTACTCCTTCGTTGTATTCACGAACAGAGCCGTCTGGAAAAGTTATCTTTATCATAATGTTATGTATAGTTCATTTTTTAGAACGCAAAAATAGCTAATTCTTTATTGATATTCTATTTTTTAGCAAAAAAATGTTATTGCTGCGTATTCGTAAATCGTTTGATGATGTTGTAAGCCGAGACAATACCCAGCTCACCCGCCTTGCTCAAATCCGAAATACCCTGCCTGTTATTACCCAGGAAGATGTGCGTCAGACCGCGATTGAAATAGGCTTCGGCAAAGTCGGGATTCAGTTTGACAGCCTTATCATAATCCGCCAATGCCGCACGATAGTCTTTCAGCATGGACAATACGTTACCGCGGTTATAATAGCCGTACACAAAATCGGGAGCCAATTGGATGACATGGTCCAAGTCATTTTTCACAATGTCGTAATCCATAGCCGTTACTTCCGTCTTCTTCGCTTCCTGCGTACCGGAAATCGCTCCTTCGCTCATGCCCGCTTCCGCTTTCTTGTATTCCAACTGCTTGTAGCGCACCAGAGCACGCATAAAGTATGCGGGGAAGAAGGTATCATCCAGCAGGATACTCTGCGTAAAGTCGTCTATGGAACTTGCAAAGTCCTGCACCAGATAGAAATCCAGCCCGCGCATAAAGCGTTTCTTGGCATTCTTGGCATCCGCCACGATGTCCGATGTGTGGGCATCTATCAATGCAAAGTGGAAACGTACCTGCTCTTCCGTCAGCGGAGACTCCATATTGGTGATGCGCAACGGTTTGGGGAACGCCTTCGAGTGATTCAGTTCATCAATATATTTATGATAATGCACAATTCGCTTCACATCACTCAGCTTTTCATAATAGGTCAGCGCGTACATAGGTTCGAGCTTGATAGTCACGTTGCGGTCTTGCACACGTCCGCGATAGTCGCTCTTGTAACGCTGGTCGGCTTCCGAATCATCTGCAATCACAATCTTGCGGTAGTTCTCCATATTCTTGTCGGACTTCTTACGGGTCTTGCCATTATCCTGTCCGGAATTGCCGCCCGTATTATCCGCCACATCCTTATCGTTGCCGCCGGTTGTCACCCCGTTGCGCTTGTCAAGCTGCATCTTCATGACTTTGAACTCATCCTGTTCAGCCCCCTTGCGGTCGCCAATCTTCTTGCGGGCCTCGGCACGATGATAATAACCCGCCATAAAATTGGGATATTCGTCTATCACTTTGGAGTAATCGCTGATAGCACCGCGGTAATCGCCCGTCTGTGCACGCAGCAAACCGCGGTTGAAGGCCGCCATCATATTGTCCGGTTCCATCTTCAGCACAAAGTCAAAGTCTTCTATCGCACGGTTGTCATCGCCTACCTGTGCACGCAGCAAACCGCGGTTATAGTGTCCGAGAAAGTTGTTGGGGTCTATGTCCAGCGCCAAGTCATAGTCGCTCATCGCACCTCTCAAATTGTTCTGATGGAAGCGTGCCAAAGCGCGGTTAATGTAGTTGCCCGAATTGCGTGCGCTCAGATGTATAGCTTGGTCCAAGTCACTTTCAGCTTTCTTGTAGTCAGATTGCTGGAGACGGACAATGGCACGCGCAGCCCAGCCGTCGGGGTCATAGCGGTCCATATCAATGGCCTTATCAAAGTCCTTCAGAGCCTGTATCGTATCATTCTGTTTGAGATTGACTTCACCACGCATCAGGTACGCACGCGTATAGCGGGGAGCTATGGAAAGCAACTGCCCCAAATCATCTTTGGCAGAGTCGAAGTCCTCCTTCTGCATATGGCAAAGGGAAAGGTTATGCCACAGTACCACATTCTCCGGGTCGTACTTCAAAGCTGTCCTGTAATCCTCTATCGCGCCGTCGAACTTATCTTGGCGGATACGCGCCAAACCTCTTATCTGATACGCGCCTACAACAAAAGGATTGCGCTGGATAGCCAAATCGCAATCCGCTTCCGCTCCCTGAAAATCATCCAGGTTGATTTTTGCCAGTGCACGGAAGAAATAAGGCTCATATAGATAAGGCTTCGCATTGATTACCTGATTGAAGTATTGGATGGAAAGCACGTAGTCTTCGAAATACAATGCGTTCCGGGCAATAGTCATCACCCGTTCCGTATTGATTTGCGCATATAACAACGTGGGCAATAACAAAATTGCCAGCAATATCTTTTTAATCATCTTGTCTTATAAATGCTTGTAAACAAAACAAAAGTAGCGTTTATTCATTTACATATCAGGATATACGGAAGACTTTTTATATTTTTTGAGCCTTTTATACCTTATTATATGGTTTGCTTATTTGATGGTTTTCACCTTATAAGTACAGTGCGCCTTACCTTTCAGCATGGCATTCAGCTTTCCCTTTATCATCTGCTTGCGCAGGGGTGAGATATGGTCGATGAACATCTTGCCGTCCAGATGGTCGAACTCGTGCTGCATCACACGTGCCAGATAGCCTTCCACCACCTCGTCGTGTTCCACCAAGTCTTCATCCAGATACTTCACGCGTATTTTATTGCCTCTTTTCACAGATTCGTGGATGCCGGGCAGGCTCAGGCAACCCTCTTCCATTGACACCTCTTCACCCGATACTTCCAGAATATGCGCATTGATATATGCCTTGCGGAAACCCTTGTACTCGGGATAATCTTCCGACAGCACATCCAAATCCACAACCACCACACGAATCGGCAAACCGATTTGCGGAGCTGCCAGTCCCACGCCGTCGGCATGGTCCATTGTTTCGAACATATTCTGAATCAGTTCTTTCAAGTTCGGATAATCAGGGGTAATATCCTCTGCCACTTTTCTCAATACGGGTTGCCCGTATACATAAACAGGTAAAATCATTTCTTTAATTATGAATTATCAATTATGAATTATTTTCTTGTTCGTCATAAAGCGGAGAAACGTCTGTTCTCCAAATAAGTTTGCAGGATAATAGTGGCACTGATTTCGTCCACCAGCGCCTTGTTCTGCCTGTCTTTCTTCTTCAGGCCGGCTTCCAGCATGGTGCGGTGCGCCAAAACCGAAGTGAAACGCTCGTCCACGTACTCTATCGGCATATCGGGCAATTTCTTTTGCAGGGAACGCACAAACGGTTCGATCCGTTTCATGTTTTCGGAAGCCTCGTTATTCATCTGCTTCGGCAGTCCCACGAGAATCCGCTCTACAGGTTCTTTTGCCACATAGTCCATGATAAAAGCGAGCAATTCGTGAGTGGGCACGGTGGTAAGTCCGTTGGCAATCATTTGCAACGTGTCGCTGACGGCTATACCCGTACGTTTTTTACCGTAATCAATAGCTATTATTCTACTCATAATGGGCTACAAAATTACGATTTATATTTGAACTCTTTTTCATACGTATCAAAAAAGATTTTGCCTATGGTGAAAATCTCATTTGATGTACATCAAACAAGTTTTACACCATAGGCAAAATTATCAGTAAATTAATTCTTATGACTTACTTAATGCCGGTATAGAAACATAATCAATATACCAATTTCACATTATCCACATAGAACGAGTTGCCCGGAGAACCGACGTACGCCCCGCCGTGGCTGGACGTAAACTGCAACTGGATATGGGTGGGGACATCATCTTCCGTTCCCCATGCCACCTCTTTGATGGGCACGCTCTCGCCTTTGCTGTTCACGGCATAACGTTCCTGCACTTGCAAACGCATCATATGCGCTTTGTATTCGGGATTGCCCGTTATATCGCCGTACATAATGGAATAGGTGGCATTATTGCGCCAGTCATCCGTCGTAGTGTAGTAGCGCACCACTACCGTACCCACGCGCTTGGCGTAGATATTACCGTCCTTGTCCTCCCAGCGTTTCTGCAAAAAGAGATTCATTTCGGGGAAGTCTTTCCCCTCTACGTCGGTTATCTTGCTGAAACCTGTGGCACGGATACGCTTCTCGCGGTCGGACATCTTCACCTTGTAGTCAAACTGGACGGCAATGGGTTTCTTCGTAAACGGAATACCGGAGTTCAACATCTTCTGCGGGTTCTTCGTTCCTTTGATAGGCTCGTGCACATCGCCGAGGAAGATGGAACCGGCAGCCAGTACCGTTATATCCACTATGCCCAGCACCTTTACGCTCTCCATACGGGTGTCCATACGGGCACAAAAGCCGTCGCCGCGCTTCTCCGGAAATACCGAGGTATTGGTCTTGGTGATGCCCGCCACACGTGCCATTACATTAGAGGTAGCCCAAGGGGAGCCTCCCATATTCTTATAAGCCTTATTCTCGCGAATAGTGGCCGTGGGGCCAATGGCAAATACATTTTTGGTGTCGCCGCCGATAATTCCCGATTCTTTAATCTGGCGGTCAATCCATTGATCCATATTTCCGAAAGGAATCATCTCGACTTTATGCTGCGCCGATACTGCTACGCTACATAGCATTACGGACAGCAAACTCAACACACGAAGTTTTTTACGAATCATTTCTTTATTCTCCTACAATCAATTAAAGTTCATAATTCCACTGTTTCAGTGCAAAGTCCCAGTTATCCTGAACCAGTTGCACCGTACGGTCGTCATATTTATATTTATTCTTCTTATAACCTTTCTTACCGCCCACATACTGTTCGATAGCAGCGCGTGCATCCGCAAAACCGGGTATGGACAGCGCATCGTAGATGTGTTCCGTCATTCCCATTGCATCGGCTTCAAAGTCCTCGAACTTCACTTCAATCAGATTACCTGCCGGGATACTTGCCTTGTCTGCCTCATACTTATGATAAAGTTTGGCGTAGATAGACAAGATATTCTGTTCCAACTCCGCCGGAGTAATATCCTGCAACTTCAACGGCTGGATGGTATTCGTAAAGAAGCTGCGCGTACTTTCAAATACCGTGTAAGGATTACGCATCAGGTAGATGAACTTGGCATTGGGGAACATCTTTACCAATTCTTTCACACGTCCGGTGTGCGGCGGGTTCTTGCTGAGGAACTGCGTGCCATGCGTATTCCATAAGGAAATCTTGATGAGCTTGGTAAACGTTTCCTCAAACACCTTCAACTCCGCCTCGCTTATGTCATCAAACAACAGATACTTGTCGGCATACTCCTGCTGATACTTAGGCAGAAACCAGAAGTTGTAATAAGTATAAGGCATCATGTTTGCCAATGCAAATTCCTCTTCCTGGGGCAAGTCTACAGCCAGCTCCATATTGTCCGTAGGGCGCTTGTCGGGCATCAGCCAACTCATATTCTTCTTGAAGAAAGGCTGTCCCCACATCATCAGATGCGGGAATACGGTCTGATAAGTTGTGTTATAGCCGAAATGCTTGTCACAAGAGAACACATTATGCACGAAAGTTGTTCCGCTACGCCAGTGGCCGAGGATAAATACGGGATCGTGTTCCAGCGGTTTGTCTGCCAACAGTTTCTCGTAGCGTTTGTCCTGCAAGGGAGCCAACGTGGAAAGCAGGCGGCAAACGGCTTTCGTCAATCGGTATTTGCCTTTGTATGCGGCATCTATTTCGCGTCCCTTTGTGATGGAATTGAATGTTTTCCAGTCTGCACCGACAAGCGTATTTATCGGCAGTTTGTTGAATTCTAATAAACCCATTCTTATTCGGTTAAAAGTTCTTTTTTATGTTTTCTTACATCCTGATTCACACTACTTCTTAATTATCACTGCTATTCCCTGACGTTCCAGTTCCTTGGCAGCTTTCTCTATGGCTTCATAGTGTTCGGGGGCAATTCCCAACTTCGGAAGGTCAAGCACGGGAAGTTCCTCGGAAATATGCATATCCTTATCTTCCACACGGTCGATAATCATACCTACGGCGCTGGTATTGTTGGTTATCGGGTCTATCAGGATGAAAGAGCCGGTGGCTTTGTTGGTTTGGTAAGGGTCAAAGAACAGCTCTTTGGCGGTAGTAAGCACTACGCGGGCAATTTGGTTCAACTGCATCGGCAGGGTTTCTTTCGTCAGTTGGCCGTTTTCGAGGGAGAGTTTCTCCATCGTATTGACATCCACTTTATACTTGATGTTGTCAATACGCGTGCGGCTCAAATTGGTAGTTTGCTTGATGAAGAAAGATTTGTTTACGTCCATCGGCTCCTCGTCCATCCATACCACCATAGCCTCAAAATTACGCTCCATCATCGGAAGATTGTCGGGATGCACCAGCATCTCTCCGCGCGAAACGTCAATCTCGTCTTCCAGCGTCAGCGTAACGGACTGCGGCGGGAAAGCATAATCCAATTCTCCCTCGTAAGTCACGATGCTCTTGATGTGCGACTTCTTTCCGGAAGGCAATGCCATCACCTCATCTCCCTTGCGGATAATACCCGAAGCCACCTTGCCGCAGAAGCCGCGGAAGTCAAGGTTGGGGCGCAGTACATACTGCACCGGGAAGCGGAAATCATTCAAGTTATGGTCATTATCGATGTGTACGGTTTCAAGGAAATCGAGCAAAGAAGTGCCGTTGTACCAAGGCGTACGGTCTGATTTCTCCACTACATTGTCGCCGTCAAGCGCAGAAAGCGGAATGCAAGTCACATCGGGAATGCCCAGCGGAGCGATAAACTTCTTGTATTCGCCTACAATCTCATTGAAGCGTTCTTCGGAGAAATCCACCAAGTCCATTTTATTTACGGCAAGCACCACGTGCTTGATACCCAGCAAGGACACAAGGAAAGTATGGCGGCGTGTCTGCGTAATGACACCCATGCGGGCGTCTACCAGAATAATCGCCAAGTTGGCGGTAGAACCGCCGGTAATCATGTTGCGCGTATATTGTTCGTGTCCCGGAGTGTCGGCAATGATAAACTTACGATTATTGGTGGAGAAATAGCGGTATGCCACGTCGATAGTGATACCCTGCTCCCGTTCCGCCTTCAAGCCGTCCAGCAACAAGGCGTAGTCTATGTGGTCACCGGCATTACCCATACGCTTGCTGTCACGCTCCAACGCATCCAACTGGTCTTCGTACAATTTCTTACTATCGAACAACAGACGTCCGATAAGCGTGGACTTTCCGTCATCCACCGAACCGGCAGTAAGGAAACGAAGCAAATCTTTCTGTTCGTCTTTATCAAGGAAAGCCTTTATATCAAGTCTTGAATCATTCATTTCTTAATTCTCAATTTTAATTCTTAATTCCTTAGAAATATCCTTCACGTTTTTTCTGCTCCATACTTGCTTCCTGATCGAAGTCGATGACGCGGGTAGTACGTTCACTCTTGGTGGTAGTCATCATTTCCTCTACAATCTTCTCTATTGTATCGGCATTACTTTCCACAGCTCCGGTCAACGGCCAGCAGCCCAACGTACGGAAACGCACCATACGCATCTCTATCTTTTCACGATATTGTTCCGGCAGGCGATCGTCATCAGCCATAATCAGATTACCGTCAATTTCCACACAAGGACGTTCTTTGGCAAAGTACAGAGGTACGATAGGAATATTCTCCAGACGAATGTATTGCCAGATATCCAATTCTGTCCAATTACTCAGCGGGAACACGCGGATGCTCTCCCCTTTATGGACACGTGCATTATATATATCCCACAATTCAGGGCGCTGGTTCTTAGGATCCCATTGGTGGAATTTATCGCGGAAAGAGAAAATACGTTCCTTCGCACGCGATTTTTCCTCGTCGCGACGGGCGCCGCCAAAAGCGGCATCAAACTTATACTTGTCCAATGCGTGCAGCAGAGCCTGAGTCTTCATCAAATCGGTGTGTACCTTACTGCCATGCGTAAAAGGTCCAACACCGGCTTGGAATGCTTCCATATTACTTTCCACAATCAGATTCCAACCATACTTTTTGGCATACTCGTCACGAAATTGGATCATTTCCTTAAACTTCCACTTTGAGTCGATATGCATCAGCGGGAAAGGCACTTTACCCGGTGCAAAAGCCTTTTCAGCCAGACGTACCATAACCGATGAATCCTTACCGATACTATAAAGCATCACCGGATTCTCAAATTCCGCAGCCACCTCGCGGATAATATGAATAGACTCTGCTTCGAGTTCTTTCAAATGGCTCAGTTTATATTCTTCTTTCATTATATATTATTTCTTCTGAATTCTCGGTAAAATTAATTCCAGTAGCTTATTGACGGATTCTTCCAAACTCAATGCGGATGTGTCCAGTACCAATGCCGGATGAGCAGGAGCCTCGAAAGGTGCGGAAATGCCGGTGAAGTTCTTAATCTCTCCACGGCGCGCCTTTGCGTACAAGCCTTTTACATCCCTGCGTTCACACTCCTCAATGGGTGTACTGACGTACACTTCCAGAAAATCATCCTTTCCGATAATATTCGCCGCCATTTCGCGGATGTCATTGCTGGGACTGATAAAAGCCGCAATCGTTACAATGCCCGTATCTACAAACAGTTTGGATACCTCGGCTATACGGCGGATATTCTCTATTCGGTCCGCTTCCGTAAATCCCAAATTATTATTGATGCCGCTACGGATATTGTCGCCATCCAAAATACGGCAGAGCAATCCGCGCTTATGCAACTCACGCTCCAGAGCAATAGCTATCGTACTCTTGCCCGAACCGCTCAGCCCGGTAAACCAAATCATCACACTACGCTGCTTCAGGAGTTCTTCCTTGTCCTCGCGTGCCAGCATACGGTCGAAGATTGGATAAATATTGTTGTTATTTTCTATCATAATTCAATCAAAATGGCCAAATTAAGGGAATAAGAAATATAGAAATCAAGAAAGTGATAATATTCAGCGGAAGTCCGATACGAACAAAATCCGTGAACTTATAGTTACCGATACCCTGTACTATCAAGTTGGTCTGATAACCGATAGGCGTCGAGAAACTTGCCGAGGCAGCCATACAGATAACCACAAAGAAAGGCATCGGACTTACTCCCAACTGTGACGAAATGGAAAGCGCCAACGGAAAAGCAAGCGCAGCAGCGGCATTATTCGTTATCAATTCGGTAAAGAGGTTCGTAATAATGAAGACGGCAGCCAGCAACACTTGAGGCCCGTAATGCTCTGTCAGACCAATGATGTACTTAGCCACGGCATCCGCCACACCCGAATTTACCATCGCCTTACTGATAGCAAAAGCACAGGCAATCGTTATCAATATATCCCATGATATATATTTGGTATATTTACGGGCCGGGAAGATTTTTGTCCATGCCATTATAATAGTCGTAACAGACACAAAGAAAAACATATCCAGCTTGATATCCGGAAAAGCTTCCTTCACAGCCGGTAATTCGCCTACCGTAGCTCCGGTAATCATCAGAATCAGTAAAGCAAGTGCAAACCAACGCTTACCCTTGCTCGCAACAGGTTCCGTATCCTTGCCATTGGCAAGCATCACAAAGACGGAAGATTCCCCCCACGTCTGTACAAAAGAGTCGTCCGCCATAACAACCACCGTATCGCCTTCCCGGAAATATTCATTCTCCAAGCCCTGCGCATAACTCTGACCGTTACGCTTTATTTCTATAACCTCTGCACCGTAATGACGTTTAAAGTTGAAGTCCTTCAGTTTCTTGTTGATTCCCGGAAAACGAGCGCCCAATACAGCCTCCACCCTATGCAGGTCACTGTGTTCTTCCGGCTCGTCATCGGGCTTCACAGCATCCTTACGGACATCCGGCAGCAGCTTGGAAGAAAACAGAAACAAATAGATAATACCTGTTATCGCAATAAAAATCCCCACTTTACCAAGTTCAAACATGGTAAATCCTTCATAACCGGCATCCAGTATCATGCCATGCACCACCAAGTTTGTGGAAGTACCAATCAAAGTACAGATACCGCCCAGAATCGTTACATACGAAAGAGGAATCAGGAACTTCGTAGCCGGAAGCTTTACCGACTCCGCCCAACGCTTTATAATCGGAGCGAAAATTACAACAACAGGAGTATTATTCAGAAAAGCGGAGATAAAGGAAATTGTCGGCAACATTCTGAGCTGCGCCTTGAAAACAGTAGTTTTACCTTGTGGGAGGAGCTTCTTGATGAGTTGCCCCAATGCACCGGACTGGCGAATACCTTCACTGACCAAAAACAGCATCGCTACCGTAATCATCCCCTTGTTACTGAATCCTTCCAGCATTTCTTTGGGTGTCAGAATTCCTACGCAAAGGAATAACACCACAACCGAGAAAAGCACCATTCCCGGACGCATCTTGTCCAGAATCAAGGCCATCACCATGCCCAACAGCGCTAAAAGCACAAATATGATTTCAAACGTCATATATCTACGAGTCGTTATTTAATTACGCCTGGGCTCTACTATAAACCAGGGATTCAACAAATCTTCTTTATTATACCGTAAAGGCTCTTCCTTTCCGGCTTGATACACTTCCATACCGGCAGCACGTGCAATGGCGTGCCCAGCGGCTGTATCCCACTCCATTGTCGGAGCAAAACGGGGATATACATCCGCTTTACCTTCCGCAACCAGACATATTTTGATAGAACTCCCGCTGGAAACCAATTCTACATCCGTATGACAACGCTTCATCTTTTCAATGTAGTCTTCGGTCTCGGAAGAAAGATGTGAACGGGACGCCACAATCACAAACTTATCATGTTTCTCCTGAACCGGCAAACAAACAGCCTTTGCCATTAACTCCTCCAACGACATACCACCGCGAGTTGTAATATCAGCCAGTTTATACGCTCCTAAACATTCTTCTGCAAAATAGAGTTCCTTCTTTACCGGAAGATAGATAACCCCCATTACCGGAATGGAATTGTGCACTAAAGCAATATTAACCGTAAACTCTCCATTTCGTTTTATGAACTCTTTCGTACCGTCCAGCGGGTCCACAATCCATAAAGTAGTCCACATACGCCTTTCCGTGTAGGGCAAATGCTTTCCTTCTTCGCTCAATAACGGATAAGGAGTATTACGCAGATAACCGGCAATCGTTTCATGCGCCTTTTTATCAGCAATCGTCAAAGGAGAATTATCCGCTTTCCTTTCTACCTGAAAGTCTGACGCCGGATCGTTGTAAATAGAAAGAATATCTTTGCCCGCACACAGTGCTGCATCAATCGCGTCAAGTATATATCGTCGTTCCATATTGTATTCTAAAAATATACAAGGTGCAAAATTAAAAACTTTTCTACCGCCAAAAGTTTTTAATTTTGTTTTATAACTTCTTTTAAACGAAAAAGAGAAATTTATAAGTACTTTTCACAATCTTAGAAACCGATGTTTCATAATCATTTCCAGCGGATTATAAAAAAAGGCAGTAACTTCCCAGTTACTGCCCTATCTTGAAAGGAGGAAAATACCCCTTTCTTATGAATTACCAAAAAGAATTCAAATTAATTAATGCGGTACAGCAGCCAAGCGCCCTGGAAATCCTGACGGTTAGGGTATTTAGCTTTGAAAGCGTCACGAGCATTGGCTGCCGAGTTTCTGTCTGCATATGTGCTTACAATCACACGATACATCGCTGCTTCTGCATTAAATGCAATAACCGCATTGTAGCCTTCCTTATCCAAGAAGTTCTTCAGGTTTTCCGCATTCGCTTTTACGCCGAAGCTACCGCATACAACGCTATAATCCTTCAGCCCGTCAACGCCGGATACTACCGTCACCTTTTCCTGACGAATTGTGCCTACCGGTGCACTTTCCACCACCTTAGCCTCTACAGGAGCGCTAACTACAGGAGCAACCTCCTCTACCGGTGCGGCAGTCTGCGGCTCTGCCAGTTCCTGTTGTTTAGCTTTTTCATATGCTTTCTTATAAGCGCTTTCACTTGACTTACAAGAAGAGAATGCCAGTACAATACATACTCCCATTCCTAACACTGCCAGTTTTTTCATCTTTTTCTTTTATTTTTTGTTAGTAACTATGTCTATTCTCAAATTACACTCAATACTTACGAAAAACATATTTAGTTCCTTCATAGTTCAATCGCATCTTCTTGCCTGTCAGTTCTTCCACCTTAAACGTCCTTTCGCCGGTATCTCCCCAGCCAAAGAATTTCTTATAGCTTTCCGAATTCACCAACTCCTCATGCGCAGCCTCGTTTCCGGAACTGTTATCCGGCCACAAAGTTATAGAAATTTCATCATCTTTCAACTTATAATAACCATAAAAACCTTCATAGTTTCCATTTTCATTCATACAATATGCCAGAAAACTACCTTTTTGAAAACCATAGAAAATACTGTCTACTTTCTGTACTTTACCGTCGGAATACTGATATTCGCGCAACTGCCATTTTCCTACCCAGTCAGAACCTCCGTCATTCATGCAAGACGTCAGTCCCGGTGCTATACACATCAAAAGTAATAGTATTGTCCCGTTCAGCAATTTTTTCATATACCACTTTTTTATTTAGGGAACAAAAGTACGCCGAACCGCTTATCTTCCCCCCTCCAATGCCGTTAAATATAATTAAAATCTACATTTTGTCGTTTTTCATGGCACATATTTTTAAAAAACAAGAATTATTGAACAATCATTCAAAATATTTTGTTAGCTTTGTCATATTAGACCTAATAAAAAGAAAGGAGTATTATTATGAAAGGATTAAATGTTTTAGCAGCGTTTTTAGGTGGTGCAGCAGTGGGCGCCGCCATCGGTGTTTTGTTTGCCCCGGAAAAAGGTGAAGATACGCGTCATAAGATTGCAGAGATCCTTCGCAAAAAAGGTATCCGGTTGAACCGTAATGAAATGGAAAACCTCGTTGATGAGATTGCCGCAGAAATTAAAGGCGAAGCAAACGAATAAATCAAACCACATTTCAAAACAAAGCCACTATGTTTGCAGATGACAACAGTATTGAGAATATCCAGCAGCTATTTTTCGATTTCAAGAAATATCTGGAACTACAAAAAAAATACACCCAGCTGGAAGTAGCGGAAAAGCTGACCATATTGCTTTCCACACTTATACTCGTGTTACTGGTCGTCATCCTCGGCATGGTGGCTTTGTTCTATCTATCCTTTACCCTGGCCTATATATTAGACCCCATAGTAGGCGGATTAATGGTGAGTTTTGCCATGATAAGTTGTTTCCACATCCTATTGATTGCACTAATCGTCATATTCCGCAAGAAATTCATTATTAATCCAATGACCAAATTCATTGCAGGATTATTCATAGATAACGACAAGAACTAAAATATCATGGATATGAATGAAACTTCCAAGACAGAGATTCTCACATTAGAAGACCTTCAACGCCAAAGAGCCGAAGCCTTAGAAAAGTTGCGTGCCCAAAAGCAGGTCATGTCCGATACCGCCCGTAATTTATTCGCCCCTATTGCTCCTGCGGCAGACAAAGGAACAGCTGTCATGCGGGCATTTAATACCGGCATGGCAATATTCGACGGAGTAATGCTTGGAATAAAGTTGATGAGAAAAGTCAGAAAAATATTCAGACCAAGAGGTTAAATCCCTATCACTTGTCCGCCAATCACACCTGCAATAGCGCTTGCCACTGCAATAATCACTTTCAGAATCTTATCCCAAACCGATACTTTGATACTCATAATTTTCATTTTTAATCATTAAACACTAATAACTCATTACTATCATACTTTACACGACTTATCCCAGCGGATTATCTTTCTCTCCGTCATCAGGTAATCCATCACTGCCACCGGAGGAGCTGCCATCAGTTGCCGTTTCCATACATTTCTCAAATTCTACTCCTTGCAATAAAGCACGGGTAGTACCCATAGCAGCGGGACGCGTATATTCCGGGGTAAACTGGCAACGTAACGCTGTCACCTGACTCGGATTTACATCTTCCGCTTTCTCCGTACCCTTACCTCGTGTACGAGCCTTCATGGTAAATGTACCCAAACCATTCAACCGCACCGTACGGCTATTTAGCAGATACATCCGCATTGTCGACATCAAGTTTCGGATTACATTCTGCACATCACCCGGCGTCAATGAAGATTTCTCGGCAATATTCTCTGCCAATAACTGCGTATCTACCGTTTTTCCCACTTTTTTCAGGCTCAAGTGCCATGTCTTCACACCTTCTTTTGTTGCAATTTGCGACTGTCTCGCATAATAAAATAGAGGCATATTATCTCTCCTTTACATTTTAAATTAAACATCTTTTTTAAAATCTCATTTCGTTGATCAACGATGCAAAGGTGAGAATATATACAGGCATAAACAAAGAAAACAGCCCCGCTGGAGCTGTTTTCTGAAAATGATTTATAATATGCTTATTTACTATCTGTTATATACTTCCAGTTTTACAGTTCATCTACCACATAACGTTCTATATTGCGCGTCTCCTTACTAAAGGGAACCAAAAAATTCAAGAAGCCATAACGAACTTCATCATTGGGAAACTTCAATGTGAAAAGTCTGTATGCCTATAGGCAATTTACGCATTTGTTCCATTCTATTTTTTTTAGAAGCTATATGCAAATATACAGTTTTTCATTTACAAGCTCTGAAACAATTAATAAAACCAGCCGGAATCACTTTAAAAAAAGTAATTCCGGCTGGTTACACATCAAAAGGATATTGATTCTTAAATTTGTTATTAGTTCAATCCAACAGATTAGTCCTCATTGATTGTACAGATGCTGACACGATTCCAGTCAGCTTCTTCAAACATATTACCTACACCCTGACCTTCCGCAGTGATACGATTTGCAGCAATCTTGTATCTATTGATAAGCAAATTCTTAACAGATTCTGCACGTTGCTTGGCAATACGGGCGTTCACATCGGCATTTCCTTCCGGCGAAGCATAACCTTTGATAGATACGGTTGCATTTTTATGATTCTTCAGATAAGTAGCGATACGTTCTACGTTAGGAGTTTGTGAAGACTCTACAGAAGTTCCGCCCTGACGGAATGTTACAACTGATTCCAAAGTTTTCTTGTTATTGGTAACAGTTTCCGTAATTACTTTCGGAGCCTGGTTCTTGCAATCATTCAGAGCGGTTTCCAGCTCTGCAGCTTTTTGGTTGGCATCTTTCAGTGCTGCCGCATTGTTGTTAGCCTCTTGACGCAAGTTGTTAATCTGCTCATTCAGAGCATCTATTTCCGATTGATTATACGGCTTCACGAAAGTAAAGTAACGCTTACCGTTACTGCAATTGAAGTGATACTTCAGTCCGGCTGTAAACTCCCAAGCTGCACGATTGGCGTTGAAACATACATTATCTGTTCCATCCGCACTCATGTCATACACTAAAGCAGGTTTGAAAGCCAAGGTCCACGCCTTTTCTTCACCCAGATTAAAGTTAAAGTTAAGACCCAATTTGCTTGACATACTGTTAAGATCACTTGCACCGTTTACGGCATAATGCAACCAACCGATACCGGCAACAGTTTCTACTTCAAAGAATCTTGGAGCACCTGTATAACCACAGAACAGGTTATTCAGATTCAATGTGCTCAGTAAGCTCAGATTAGTGTTATCAAATGCTGTTTGGCTTGAAGTAGTGTTTATGCTTGTCATCGCTTCAAAACCCAATCCTAATACCGGAGTAACTTGTTTATTCAAGCCCACTCCTAATACAGCTCTCATATCTTTGAAAAAAGCACTGTGAGTAAGAGGAGTAGTTCCACCTGCATTAAAACCTACTGACCAATTGTCTGTAAACTTGTTCCCTACTACAGCTTTCTGCGCATTAGCGGCTACAACAGCCATACATAATGCAATACTTACAATAATTTTTCTCATGTCTGTTTATTCTTTAAAATTCGGGGCGCAAAAGTAGGAATAAAACAACATAATAGCTAATATTTAGAACTTAAAGTTAACAAAAAGAACAATGTTTCCTACTAATAGAGCAAAATATCAGTTTTATTATTCTATTAAATAAAAACAGCCGGAATCACTTAAAAAGCAATTCCGGCTGCGCCTAAAACAAATAACCGCTGTTATCTGTCATTTATTCAACTTCCCTTTTACGAACTATCAATGGAGCACCCAATTCTTCACGTTCTACCACTTCAAGAAAGCCACTCTGTTCCAATTCAAATAAGGCAGGATATACACGGAGTTTATCAGCACCTGAACACTGAAAAATATCTTCTACACTAACTCTTTCGGAAAAAGAATTTATATAGTCAATGATTTTTCGGGTATCAATAAGTTTATAATTAACACCTATACTTATCATTTTAAATATTTAATAACTCCTTTCAATGTAAACACAAACATAAAATAAAGAGCTGGTACTTTTTTTACTCCTTCTATACGTCGTAAAACATACCATTGCCCTTTAAACATAGCAAGTTTATTACTAGAACGACTATTCTGCGCTTCACGATACAATGCATGTACTTTACCTGTATTATAAGCAGTACATCCTTTTCGTAAAATTTCAAGCCAAAAGCCATAATCCTCTTTGGGAATAGACTTAAAACGGGTATCTCCAATTAATTCACGAGTTAAAAGGACTGTTAAACAAGGTATAGAACAACTTTCAAGAATATCCCAATAAGAGGAAGACAAACGTACTCTCACAATTCGTCCTGCCCTTTTCCCATCCCACGAGATCTTTTCATAATCAGAATAAACGAAAGACAAATTATACTTTTCTAGATAGACATATTGTTCTTGCAATTTATTAGGGAACCAACTATCATCACTGTCAAGAAATGCAATGTATTTACCATGAGCATATTCAATTCCCAAATTCCTTGGCAAAGCTGGTGAACCGGATTTCTTTCCCGTTCTATAATATTTGATTCTGTTATCAATAGAACAATACTTCTGAATAATTGCAGCTGAGTTATCTGTAGAACAATCATCTATTATTAACATTTCCCAATTAGAATATGATTGAGAAATAACAGATTCTATGGTTCCTGCAATATAAGAAGCCGCGTTGTAACAAGGAGTTATGACAGAAATGAGCGCCTCTTTCATTATACTTTATATAATTCCTCCCACATACCCATTATTTTCTCAATCGAAAAGATTGTTACCTTATCATACGCATTATTCCCTATCTTTTTCCGTAATGCTTCATTTGTAATCAAGAGTTCAATACTTTCAGTTAAAGCAACTTCATTTTGATTCTCCACTAATAAACCATCATCCCCATCAGCAATAATATCAGAAGGACCATTAGGACAATCAAAACTAACACAGGGAACCCCCTGCGACATTGCTTCAACCAATACCATACCAAAACCTTCGAATCTCGATGATAATACAAAGAAGGCAGCTTCCCTCATTTTCTCATAAACTTTATCAGTAGTCCCTTTCAAGATGAATACTTCTTTTAAACCAGATTCATTAATTTTATTCTGCAAACTCTCTTTTAACGTACCTTCCCCATATATTTCAAGAATCCAATCCGGAAATTTCTTATGTACTTTAGCAAACACACGAATCAATGTGTCATATCCTTTTTGATACTCCAAGCGACCTACAGATATTATTTTTTTATTTTGCAATGGTGCATGATATCGAGCGGATAATACAACCGGATTAGGAATTGTTTTAACATTGGAAAGATGACATAAGAATTTCTGCCGATCTTTCTCCGTTAATACAACTACAGCTCTAAATTTTCGATAAATCAAAATACGAAGAGAACGAATCAATTTATTATAATAGCCATAATAAACCTGCTCTTCAGAAATTATTTTATACGTAGGTACTCCAGCCAAATATAGAGTAAAAGCATTAGGAAAAGCTTGTGAAACAATAATATCAAATGTATTCTTTTTAAAGAAGTACTTCACCTTCTTTAAATTTTTTAATTGTAACCACAATCGATGAAAGGACGCAGGAACTCCATCATAAGGAGTATCTGACAAATAGACAATTTTTAAATTCTTTGGAAATCTATAATGAGGAACATTAAATGTTTTATACTGAGAAACAAGCGTTATCTCTAATTCTGGATTTTTAATTTGCTCCGTAATTAGCAATGACAAAACACGTTCAATTCCTCCTTTCAATGTAATATCTGTATAAAAATAGCATAATTTCATAATATCATTTTTTATATTTACAACAAACTACTAAGTTGTTTCAATAACGAATCAGGTTCATTCTGTATTATTTTATATAAACCTCTTATGCCTGCATTTTGCCCCGCCTGTATATCTGTTTCACTATCTCCAACCAAATAAGATTGAGACAAATCAATATTCCAATCTTTAGCAGCCTGTAATATCATTCCCGGTTTGGGTTTCCGACAATTGCAAACAACCTTATATTCTTTACGTTCCTCAGGATAACCACTATCCGGATGATGAGGACAATAATAAATAGCATCCAGATAAGCATGTTCCTTGCCCAACAGGGTCTCCAATGTAGCATGTATAGTATCCAATTCTTCGAGTGTACACATATTACGTGCTATCACCGGTTGATTGGTTATAACAATAGCAAGATATCCTTTCTGATTTATTAAACGAATTGCCTCCGCTGCACCCCGTATCAGTTCCAATTGTTCCGCTCTGTGCAGAAACTTTACTTCTTTGTTTATCACTCCATCTCTATCCAAAAAGACTGCCGCACGAGGATATTTTTTATTCAGACGAGTTACCTTGCCATTAATTACATCCCGGCAAACTTTCTCATAGCGATCTGGAGTGCCCATATCTTTTATATATTCAGCAGAAACATAACCATACATACGCATGCCTTCAGCCAAACATTTAGGAAATACATGTTTCTCAAAATTCACTTTCTGATCCTTAGGAACATAATCAATTACGCGGGGAGAAAGTATGAACAAAGAAGCATTTACCAGATTACGACTAATAAAATTATCCGGATGAGGTTTCAGATGTAACTGAATCAAACGGTTGTTACTATCTATTTCCACAATATCTGAATCATAAGGATGGTCATTAGGGTGTACAAAAAGAGTAGCTTCCGACTGATGTTCCTTATGGAATTTCAGCATTTCATCCAATGCTATATCCATGATCGTATCTCCATAGAACACAAAGAAATCTTCTGTAAGCAAATATTGAATTACGGGCATAGCGCCAGCTGTGCCTAAAGGCATCTCTTCATGGTAATAAATAATGCTAACTCCCCACTTAGATCCATCACCAAAATATTCCTTAATTACATTTCCTAAATGACCAATTATAAATATAAATTCTGTAAAACCATATCTTTTAGCCAATTCAACTTGATACTCCAATATGGGCTTACTATTTACCGGTATCATCGCTTTAGGTATTTCACTGTTTACAGAAGCAATACGCGTACCTTGCCCTCCGGCTATTATCACGATTTTCATTGCTTTTCTTCCTGTTTAGTTCCAAAAATAGTAGACTCTACTATTTCACAAATAATATGTCCCAATGTAATATGGGCTTCTTGAATTCTAGGTGTATCATTTGATGGTATGACTAAACTATAATCAGCCATATCTCTCATTCTACCGCCATCATGCCCTGTAAAGGCGATGGTAGTTATACCTTTCTCCCTACATATATCAAAGGCATTTATAATATTATTCGAATTACCCGAAGTCGAAATTCCTATCAACATGTCTCCCTTACGCCCTATCCCTGTTATCAGACGGGAATAAATCACATCATAAGAATAATCATTAGCAACCGCCGTCAAATAAGAAGTATTACAATGCAATGCCTCCGCAGGAAGTCCCGGACGATCAATATAGAAACGACCGGAAAACTCAGCAGCTAAATGTTGTGCATCAGCAGCACTACCACCATTACCACAAAAATAAACTTTGCAACCATTATTAAAGGTTGTCACAATTTTCTCAGCGATTACCAATAATGTAGACAGTAAATCTTTATCGGCATTAATTGATTGTATCGTATACAAATGAGTTTGCAAACGATGCATGATTAAATCAGTATTTTTCATTTTCATATTTTATTTCTTAAATATTTACCAAACAGAAGTGGAAAACGGGGGAGCATCAACTTTATAACAAAAACTATTGGGATAAATAAAAGAAAGGAAAAAACAATAGTAAAAATAATTGCCAGATAATCGTTCTTTATGAAAGACCAAAGATCAAAAGTTCTTCTAAACAAGGAATAGGAGACGAGAAGAAGCCAATGAAAGAATATAATAAACAATGTATTGCGAGAAATCAATCGTATCAGACCATTCTTATCAAAACTCTGAGATATAAATAATATAGTCAAACTGCCAGTAATTCCTCCCACAAAAAACAACAAAATATTACAACCGACCCCTGGTCCATTCATCTGAGCCGGTCCATTCAAACATAATACTACATAGGTAAGACAGAACATAAAAATGGATAAAATGGCATTACTGTTTTTACCCCCAAATATATTAATATTTTTCAATAGAAAACCTACCGAAAAAAATGGTATAGCCAACAATGTAGAGTCCAAATTGCAATATAAATCAATCTTATAATGTTGTAATAAAGAAATGATAATAATAGAAATAACATTAATCATCATCATACTTTTTCTATAAACAGGAACAATGACAAACAACAATTTCAACTGAATAATACAAACAATAAACCAGCAAGGAAGGCATGAATAATAAGAATATGGCGTTTCGTAACCATCTCCCATAATTATTCCTAAAAATAAACGCCCCAATGTCTCCTGTATACCATGTCCATTTTTTATGGCATCTATATAAAAACTTAGAGGAAAAAAGCATAAAGAATAAAGTAAATAAGGAATTACCAAAGTATACAAAAGAGATCGTAAAAAAAATCTATTACAGTTTTTTTTCTGAAATAAATAACCGGAGAGTAAGAAAAAAAGCGGCATATGAAAAGTGTAAATAAAATCATAACAAATATGGTCTATTTCCCGTTCTATACAAGTAGCCTGAATGGCATGTCCCAATACAACCAGCCAAATACCAATTGCTTTAGCCCAATCCAACCACACAAACTCTTTTCTTTCAACTATATTCACTCCTCGGTCGACCATGTCGTTAAACCCTGTTCTACAAACTCCACTTTATATATTTTTCCACTATATTTTTCTTCCAAAGCCTTTGCCACAACATATTTCACTGTGCCCGGACAATAAAAGAACATAAAACCTCCACCACCAGCACCTGAAATCTTACCTCCCAAAGCTCCATGAAGGATTGCAGTTTCGTACATTTCATCTATTTCAGGGGTGGAAATAGACTTTGCCATCTGCTTTTTGTATTCCCAACTATCATTCAAGGCTATTCCCAGTTCATTCAATTCATTCTTTAACAATAAATTTTTTATCCGGTAAGCTTCACTTTTCACTTTGTGCATGGCCTCAATGGAAGATTCTTTCTTCTTCACTACATTTCGGGACTGCTCCTCTATAATTCGGGATGATTTACGACGAGTATCAGTAAAATAAAGTAAAGTATTATGTCCCCATTCGTTCAGTATTTCCCGATGAATTCGCAGAGGATTCACTATAACCTTATTATCCGCATAAAACTCCATAAAATTCACGCCACCAAATGTCGCAGCGTATTGATCCTGTTTTCCTCCAGCCATTTGCAACTCCTTACGTTCTATATCATAAGCATACTGAGCTATGTCATATTCACCCAAAGGAAGTTTCAACCATTCTTTAAAAGCACCAATTATAGAAACAGCCACTGTAGAAGAAGTTCCCAAACCAGAACCGGAAGGAACATCCATATAAGTCGTCAATTCAAAAGAGAGAGGTACATTCCGATTAAAGCGCCTCACAATAGAATTATAAATACCACGTTGAAGCAACAATTGCCCCTCTAAAGGCAACTCTTCCGACAGTTCCAATGTCTCTGTTATTCCCTCATTTATATGTTTAAAGATTATCTTTCCATTATTCAACGGCTTTATCGTTGCATATGAATAGAGATTAACTGTTACATTCAAAATTGCTCCTCCATATATATCCGAATAAGGGGAGACATCAGTACCACCGCCAGCAATACCTAAACGAAAGGGTGCTTTACTACGAAAAATCATTTTAATAGTTTATCAATGAATAATTTATACTTTTGAAAAATAGCACTATAGGAGTAGAGTTTATGAAAAATATGATAACTGTACTCATTAAAATATTTTATATCGGCTACATTAATCGCATCTATAAATTCTTGTGTACTGTTACATAAAGCACCTACTGAAGAATAATCTACCTCAATACCTTCAAATGCCTCCGAGGTACCAAAAATAGTTTTTCCATACTTCAACGCTTCAATTGTTTTTGTTTTCATTCCAGAGCCTGAAAATATTGGAGATACTACACAAGACGCATTTTTATAAAATGGTAATAAACTTTCTACCCTTCCTTTTAAAAAAACATTATTGGGCAATTTCCTCTGTTCAAACGATGAACAACAAGTGCCCACTACCCAAAAATCCATCTTAATGAATGGAGCAACATTTTTAATAAACCAGTCTACACCTTCTATATTAGCATAAAAATCGGAGCCGACAAAAAGACAATATGGATGTGATTTCACCTGATTTACATCACATCGCATCTCTCCTTCATCCTCCATACCAATAGGTAAAATAAGGTCAACATCTCGGTTGTATAATTTTTTCACTCCCTCTGCATCCCGACTATTCAATGCAATTGTAACATCACTATAAAAAGTAGTTTTTCGTTCACAATAAAAAATATACTTTGCAACCATCCAATCTGCTACATTTTTGGAGAATTGGTATTTTCCCAAATAATAGTAATAATCTACATTATGAAAATAGGTATGAATCCGACATCCCGTTTTCTTCAAAGGTTCCAAATAATTAAATGATAAAGCCCCATTTATAAAAGCTATATCAAATTTATAATTCATACATAGCCTTCTAAACTCTCTATCATTTTGTAAAGATGAATAATATCCACTTAATGATAATAGATTATATAACAATCTCCATCTTGAAGGCTGATACATTTTAAATATTATTACATTTTCCTTTCCAAACACATTACAGCACATATCCAAATTACGTTGGATACCAATCTGTCCACCATTATCTGTAGAATTAACTACATTATAAAAAAATAAAACCATCATTTAAAATGCGGATGTTCCAAATCCACCTCAAAAATAGACTGATAAGGAGTAAACGGAGACTTATCCTGTTTTTGTGAAATATATAAAATTGCAAAAAAGAAAGTCATCAGGACCAACATTGACAATATTCTTAATTTACCGCTACATTTAGATAATATCTGTGGTATCATGAAGAGAAACAGCACATAAAAATAAGATGAAATCCTACCTCCTAGATGTCCGCCAAATAAAAAAGGGAAAAAGAAAGCCGGAAACAAGGCTATAAAAAATCGTTTATTCTCTTCTATCAGATGCCTGTTATAAGAAAACAAAAACAGAAATATATACAACATGATATAAAAGTACCTTAGTAAGGTCCCTCCTTCCAATTCATTCTCATTTTTCAAATAAAAAGCATATAAATCATTATCTAACAATACAGAAATGATAATCTGAAAAAAGAAGGTAAAACAGATCATTCCCACCAGTATCATTCGCCATGAGCAATAATGATATATAAAATAAACCGGTAACATAATAAGTGCCGATGAATGGAATAATGATGCCAAAACACAAGTCACTACATAAAAAAACATTTTCTTTTCCTGCATATATACTACTGCCCACATTATTATAGCTATAGCAACAGCCTGTCTAATGGTGCTGAATGAATCTAATAAAAATAAAAAAACATACGTCCAAAACGCCAACTGAAAATGTCCGGTTTTTGAACAGGCCCAAAATGCAAGAAAATAAGTAGGTATTCCAAATAAAACAAAAAGTAACCACGGTTCCCCAATATATCTCACGATTTTTACTATACACTGTGCCAAAGGCTCAATCCGTTCAAACTCAAGTCGATCAAAAGAAGGGCCTATTAAACTGTAATAATTAGGATAATCATATCCAATATCAAACCTGAATACAGAAATACAAAACAAAATTATACAAGGGTATGCCAATAGTATTTTCTTCAAATATTTGTTTTGCCATTTACAATCAGAAAACGTAAAACAAACAAAAAAAGATATTACTAAAATAATATAGAAAAGCATACCTACAAATAATATCAATAATTATAAATGAAATTACAAATTTGTTGGCCTACTATCTCTGAAGAATATTTTACTAACAACTTTCTCCTAATCTCTTTCAGACATTCTTTAGCAGGAGGATTGGTTAGCACAGTGAGTATCTTGTTTGACAGTTCCTCGTCATCCATAGGATTTTTATATGAATTTAGTAATCCCATAGTAACCTCTTCCAGAGAATCAGCCAATGAGGTTATTACAGGGACCTCTAATATGGCAGCCTCCAATGGCGGAGAACCAAATCCTTCTCTTATAGAAGGAAAAACAAATAAATCTGCTCTTTTATACCAAGCAGTCAGTTCGTCTTCTGAGCATGACTCCACCAAGATTATTTGCTCAGATAAACCTTGATTTTCAATATATGGGAAAAGAGTATTTTCCCAATAAGAATTCGTTTTACCTATTATTACCAGTTTCCTATTTTCTATCTTATTTCTAATCCTATTAAAGGCTTTCAATAAAGTAAGTACATTTTTCTTGCCTGATAATCTACCAACATATAGTATATAACGATAAGCAATTTGCAAGTCTACAGAACTTTTCTCATTCACAGAAACTGAATTTCCCAATGGAAACACCCGTCCTTCCAATTCCGGATAAAAAGACAATATTTGATTTTTAGAGAACTCGGAAATAGTGACAATCGCATCTGAATTTTTCACAACTGTATCATCCCATATCTTTGGCAAGATTTTTGATATTCCTTTTAAATCTACCTGTAATTGCAAATCATGAATTGTAGTAATTTTTTTCACTTTGGTCTTCAAACAGTTAATAGAACCTCCATAAGGGCAAAAAACAATATCACAACCAGAGCAATTTACTGTTTTTGGGAACTCAAACATACACCATAAAGTTCTTATAACAGGAATTTTTAATAAGCCTCTTCTACCTATTACGATTGTATCAAATTGAGGATACCATGTTTTTATTTGCCTTGCTGATGCAACATTAAGTAATAATTTAAAGTTTCCATATTGATTACTTGATACAACATAATCCAATATGCGATAAGCATATTTAGCTACTCCAGTATACAGGTCCAGACGAATAAAAGATAAATCAAAAAGAATTTTCATTTTGAAGATTTTCTTACTGGATAATATTAAACTCTATACAATGATTTTCCCAACTTTGTTTTTGATAAAAAAAACTTTTTTATCAAATATCTTATTTCTATATTTATAGCTGCTAAGCACTTGTGTTTATACACAGCCTTTCCTTCCTTCCATGGAGACAAGACCCGATAACTCCAATATTCTTCTTTATAAGGATTATGACACTCTTTAAACCAAGGTTTCAATGCTCCGGTATAATGTATTATATAAGGTTTTACTAATGCATTTTCTAACTCCTCTTTATACGCCGGATTTATCCACGGTTCTCTAAACAGAAAAGAATCCATGACATTCCATTTCACCGGTATTCTTTTAATTTTACCATGATAAATAGCATTGATAATATCTTGATCATGGAAGACTATGCGTTCTCTAAAATTTTGGCAGTAATATTCATATTGGTTTCTAAACTGCATTTCTCGTAAATAAATCAAATTATAAAGCAAAACACCTGCATTATAATAAGAATCACTTAACGGATAACACAGACGTTTAGTGAATTCATCTATTTGTATAAAAGCATCTTCTGCAGCGGCAAAAGCAAACCCACCAATATCAACAGACCACAATTCATAGAGATTATCCCTGACTATTATATCACAATCCAAATAGAGAATCTTTTCTACACTATCTGGAATTACTTGAGGTATTAATAGTCTATAATAAGTGGCTAAACTATTATTATCAGCATCCCCCATATAAGGAAGATCCTTGAAGAGATTCATATCAATATCCACTATATGGATTTCTTGACAATATTGTTCAGATAATACATCGAATTTCCTCCTGTTTTCCTCATCAATAAAGTCTGTCAGGATATAGATTTCTATCTCATGGCTTTTATTATTTTCAAGCACAGAAGTCAACATTGTACCGCAGTGAACTGCATAGCCATTGTCGCATGAACAGGTAATTATCATTTTATCCATAAGAAATATCTATTTTTTTGAAAGAAACGGTAAGCCTTCGCAATGATATTAAAAACAGATTTATATCTTCGGAAAGCAATCCACAACAAAATTTTTCGGGAAATAGAAACAGGTAAATATTTCAATGACGAACTATTATTAACTTCTGGCCAGCATTCATAAAATGCCGAATGAAGTCCATTTGTACACCATTCCCATTTTATTTGTAATTTTGATATTAAGATATCCTCATCATATTTATTGTCAAATTTTTGATGAATAAAGTCAAAAATCCACGGATATGCAATCATATGCAATTTGATAGTCTTTTCTACTTTTGAAAAACTTGTTGCTCCTTGTCCTTCACATCTATAATGATATAGAGGCTCAGCAATATAAGAATATTTATTCCCGTAATATAAAACTTGACAAGCTCTTACAGCATCCTCAACATATTCACATTGTAAATACTGCATATGCTGATAAACATGAAAATGTACTAATGTAGCCCAAGAGTAAGCAGCATACTTTCCTCTTATCCACGCCCCCATACGTTCTTCATACCCTCCTTCATAATGACTGATTCCCAATTTCCTATTTGAATATTTTTCTATGTAATGATCACAACATACTACATCTGCATCCGTCTCTTTCGCCTTCAAATATAACTTTTCATACATATCAAGTTCTACCCAGTCATCTGGATCACAAGATATCAGATATTCTCCTGTTGCATTAGTAAATGCTGTTTTCAGAGCTCCTGATAGAGTTTGGTTTTCATTATGATGAATAATCTTTGTTTGCGATATTCGATTAGGATAACCTGTAAGAACTTCTTTTAATCTTCCAATGCTGTTATCCGGAGTACAATCATCAACAAAAATATATTCTATGTCATCAAGTGTCTGTTCAAATAAAGAACGTAAACATCGTTCTATATAATTTTCCACATTATATATAGGTACACAGATAGAAACTTTCGGCCTTTTCATTTTTACTTATTTGAAATACATATTTCTATGCTAAATTTTATTCATTCTCATTTTTAAAGGCATTAGAAATCTCTGTATAGAATATTCACGAGTTGTACAAAATAATTCATAAGGAGTAATTCTATCATACTCATAATAGTCCGATACATTATCTGGTCCGGCAAATCCTCGTTTGAAGCATTTATCGTACCTATCTTTAAACCCTCTTATGTAATAATGATTAATTTGAGCAGAAACATCATGTACCCAAAAAGGATATGACATATAATTAAAATTTTTTCTGTTATTTACCGCAGGAATGCGAACTGTTACACTACCTATCTTCAATTGTGCTTTAATCGCATGTCCACTTGGATGTGGGAAGTAAAAATTATTATTTACAATAGATTTTCCAAAATCACATAGATGCTCCCAGCAAGAAGTATATTCTTCTATGACTAAACTTCCTGGAATATGATCCATTTTTCCTGAAGCGCCAAAATGTTTCCAATATAAATAAACACTAGGGTATTTTTCATATTCAAGTAGCCAATCTTTTATTTTATCACATTTTTTCAGATTAATGAATTCATCCAAATCAATAATTGCAACCCAATGAGCCTCGTTTTTAAATCTACGTAAACAATCCGTATAGGCTCTATCTTGCGCATTGTCATTACCTTGAATAGGCCAATCTATTAATGTAACAATATCTTTTTCCACATACGGTCGTAACACCTCTTTATAATTATCATTCGAAAAATTGTTATAGAGATAAAAGTGTTCAATACCAATCAACAAATGATACTCAATCCACTCTTTCATAAAAAGAGCTTCATTCTTAAATATTGCACACACTGCCACCTCATATTTAAAACTAATTTTACGGAGCCTTATTGCTAATACAAATTTATAAATAGGCGATAATAATATCCAATAGCAGAAGCGTATCAACGAACGTAACTTCTTTTTATATGGCTTCTGAGGCTTGAAATATTTATAAAATTTCCAAACCTCTCCCCACATATAGGTAAACTTCATAATATTATGATTATATGTTAATAATTAGACACTCAAACCAAGGTCTATTTTTCAAGGAAGCATATACCCTAACTTACTAATTACAACAAACCGTTTGCTTTCAATATATCAGCAAGTATCCGTTGAATATTCTCCGGAGATTGCTTTGAATTAAAAATAGAAAGGATAATAACCCTATTCTCAAATAGGATATAATAAATAACATTGGGAGTATTTACTAAATAACGAATTTCAATCGAAGAAAAACGGAAATCACGCATTCCCATATAGGGAAAAGAAGACAACAAATAAACATGAGACATTATCTTCTGCCTGACCTGTATAGAAACAGAAGAACCAAACAAGTCGTCCACTCTATTTAAAAGAGAAATCAAATCTTCAGTAGCGGAAGGTAACCAGGCTATTTCCATCCCATCCGCTCATTAATTAACTCCTCAACTTGTTCGTGAGGAATACATCGACCTGCCTTACATTCAGTAACAGCATATTCGGCTAGTTTCCGCATCAAGTCTACAGGAATAGATGCGATGAAATCATCCACACTACGACAAGATGATTCATACATCATCGCAGGCTCATTCACGGATTGAGATTCCGGATTTTGATCTTTATATGGCTTGATTTCACGCATTATGTCTTAAATTTCTTCAAAGGTAAATCGAAATATCGGAAACTCCTAATACTTATTTACTTATTTTTTCTGCAAAGTAAGCTATGGTCTTTTTCAATCCGTCTTCTAACTTTATCCGAGGTTCCCAGCCGTTCAGCTTTTCCTTGGCCAGACTGATATCCGGTCTTCTTTGCTTAGGATCATCACTCGGTAATGGCCGAAAAACAATTTTTGACTTGGAATTGGTCAAGTCTATCACTTTTTCCGCAAGCTCCAACATAGTAAATTCACCCGGATTACCCGTATTCACAGGGCCTATGAAACTGTCATCAGTAGCCATCATCCGTACCATCGCCTCTATCAAGTCATCCACATACTGGAAACTCCGGGTTTGATGACCATCACCATAAATGGTTATATCCTCGCCTTTCAAAGCCTGTACGATGAAGTTGGATACCACACGCCCGTCATTAGGATCCATCCTTGGACCGTATGTGTTGAAGATACGGATTATCTTGATACGGACGCCGTTTTGACGATGATAGTCCATGAACAAAGTTTCAGACGCACGCTTACCTTCATCATAGCAGGAACGGATACCGTTTGGATTGACATTGCCCCAATAGCTTTCTACCTGAGGGTGTACGGCCGGATCGCCATAGACTTCACTCGTAGAAGCCTGCAAAATTTTGGCCTTGGTACGTTTTGCCAATCCCAGCATATTCATTGCCCCATAAATGGAAGTCTTCATCGTCTTTATCGGATTGTACTGATAATAGGGAGGAGAAGCGGGGCATGCAAGATTATAGATTTCATCTACTTCGGCAAAATAAGGAGTAGTCACGTCATGACGAACCAATTCAAAATTATGGTTGTCTAGTAAATGATGAACATTGTCCTTACTGCCGGTAAAATAATTATCCAGACAGATTACGTCGCTCCCTTCTGCCAGAAGACGCTCACAAAGATTGGAGCCGATGAAACCGGCTCCGCCTGTCACCAATATTCTTTTCATTTTTATAGAATTTATTCTTGACCAATACGTGAATAAGTGAACCCCATTTCCTGTAGCTCCTCACCATCGTAGATGTTACGCCCATCCACCACTACATGGCTATTCATCGCTTTATGGATAATTGCCCAACTTGGCATCCGAAACTGTTTCCATTCGGTCATCAGAGCCACCGCATCCGCATCAATAACAGCTTCATACATATCTTTACAATAAATGATTGTATCACCGATACGGCGCTTTGTTTCTTCAATGGCTATCGGATCAAAAGCTTTGACTTTAGCACCCGCTTTCAGTAACTCATTAATCACCACCAGAGCAGGAGCTTCTCGCATATCATCCGTTTCAGGCTTAAAAGAGAGCCCCCAAAGAGCGATTGTTTTACCTTTCAAATTACCGTTGAAAGCTTTATTTAATTTTTCAAAAACGATGTATTTCTGCTTTTCATTCACAGCCTCTACCGCTTCAATAACTTGCATATGATAACCGTTCTCGATGCCTGTATGGACCAAAGCTTTCACGTCTTTTGGAAAACAGGAACCGCCATAGCCGCAACCGGCATAAAGGAAACGGCTGCCAATGCGGGAATCCGTTCCCATGCCTTTACGAACATTATCCACATTAGCTCCTACCCTCTCACATAGATTAGCAATGTCATTCATGAAGCTGATGCGTGTAGCCAGCATGGCATTGGCAGCATATTTCGTCATTTCTGCAGAAGGAACATCCATCATCAAGATAGGATAACCGTTTAGTGTAAAGGGACGATACAACTTTTCCATCAGTTTGCGGGCACGGTCACTTTCCACACCCACTACAACACGGTCCGGAGCCATGAAATCCTTGATAGCGGCTCCTTCTTTTAAAAATTCAGGATTGGAAGCCACGTCAAATTCAATATCCACTCCCCGTTTGTCAAGTTCTTCTTGAACGGTAGTACGTACTTTCTTCGCCGTCCCTACAGGAACGGTACTCTTTGTAACCAATACCACATGCTTGTTTATGTTACGCCCTACTGTACGAGCCACTTCTAACACATACTTCAAATCCGCGCTTCCATCCTCATCAGGAGGAGTACCCACTGCACTGAAAATAATCTCCACTTCATCCAGACAGGAAGCCAAATCGGTAGTGAAATGAAGTCGTCCAGCCTTGACATTACGTTCAACAAGTTCGTCCAATCCCGGCTCATAAATAGGCATAACACCTTCCTTCAATTTCTGAATTTTCTTTTCGTCAATGTCTACACAAGTGACGTTAATTCCCATTTCGGAGAAACACGCTCCGGATACCAAACCGACATAGCCGGTACCAACAATTGCAATATTCATACGTTGTTTATTATGATTTAATTATTCTTTGATTTTAAAAAGTCCCCGAAGGCTATCCTGCAAGGGGTCGGAAATCCAAAAGACGTTCTGTTGTTCCATATTAGTGTCACCGTAACCAATAACTGCTGAGGTGTACATGGGATATGAAGCCCCCTTGCTGTAATTGTTTTTCCAATGAAAAGCACGAATGTTCAATGGGTTATTCCATAACCTCTCAGGGACTCCCAACTGCCTCAATTTAAAGGTCGGATAAATATGGTCTATCTCCCAACCGAACATACTTTCATGTTTGTTAAAATCAGCATAGGCTATCCAAGCTCCACAGGCATCCTGTCGGATACGAGAAGCGTCATAACCCTTGACAGCACAAGCCGCCTGCCAAGCTATATCCTTCAAATTATCTGCCATTGTTTACAATTTCATATTCAGCACCTTCTCTATAATCTGGTGCATATCATAATATTTATACTCAGCCAGACGACTGCCAAAAATCACATTCATATTTTGATCAGCCAACCTCTTATATTGACTGTACACAGACATATTCTTCCCGTCATTTATCGGGTAATAAGGCTCGCAGTTCTCATTCCACTCCTGTGGATACTCCCTAGTAATCACTATTTTGGGTTGCTCTCCAAACTCAAAATATTTATGCTCTATAATACGTGTGTACAGATGTTCGGTATCGGTATAATTTACTGCTATATTCCCCTGATAGGTGGGAATATCCAAAACTTCCTCTTCAAAACGTAAGCTACGACATTCCAGTTTTCCAAATCGATAATTGTAATATCCGTCTATTTTACCTGTAAATACAATCTTGTCCGCTAATCGTTCAAACGCCGTCCTGTCCTTGAAAGAATCGGTGTCCAGCCGGACTTCAATATTTTTCAGCAATCCGTCTACCCATCTGTTGTATCCACCTACCGAATGCCCCTGATAAATGTCATTGAAGTAATTATTGTCATAACAGAAACGAACGGGCAAACGGCGGATGATAAAAGCCAGCAAGTCTGTACATTTATATTCTCTATATTTTCACAATACAGGTTACCTCCCCTATGGGAACGTTTGTCTATCACCAACACACACTTTCCCTGCAGTTTTGCCCTGTAAGCAAACATGGCACCGAACAAGCCGGCACCGACAATCAAATAATCGAATTCAGGCATTCCTATGAATTTTACGGTTTAATATATTGTGGAACTGGCAGACCAGCGGGTCTTTTCTTTTAGATAGAATGGTTATATAGAGTATAATCGATAATACTACTCCAATGAAGCAATACGTCACTTCTCCAAAATCCGGAAGTAACAAAAACAACAAGAAAACAGTCATAGCGAAAGTCGCTATGTAATAGGTACAATTTTGCCTTGAAAAGAAACGTACAGGCATATATTTCCAACCTAGAACAATCATCAAAGTTGTTACGACAAACTCAGCTATGCTTGTAGCAATTCCCGCCCCGTATTGACCGTATGAAGGTATCAGAGCCCAATTCAAAGAAAAATTCATAATAGCACCACCTAAAGTTGCCAATATCACCAGTTTTTCTTTTCCCAAAGAATACAGAATTTGCATTCCTATGATACCGGACATGGCAATAAACAATATGATAGGTGACATAATCTGTAAAGTCAAAATAGACGGTTCAAAATTTTCACCACAAAATAAATGGATTAATGGCGAAGCCATAAATATCAGACCGACTGTTAGCGGTAAACTTGTAGCAAGAACCAAACTGATAGCTTTGTCTGAAAGATTTTTAAAATCAACCATTTGATTGGTACTGACCAAATTAGAAAAACGGGGTAATAATACCGTACCTAAAGACTGAACCACCCCCAATATGGATTTTGTTATTCGGGTAGCCGCCGCATAATAACCGACTGCCACCTCATTTTTCAAAAAGCCGAGCATTACTGTGTCCAAGCCTACATAAATACTGATAACCATACTTAACAAGAATATTTTCAAAGCAGGCTTGAAATGTCGCATAGGATGTAATGTATGTACGTTCAGGTATCTGTATGCTAAAAACTTTCTCAGCCTGATGAAATTAAAGACATTGCCTCCTGCTTCGGCCACCACAGAAATAGCGGCATAATAAAACAAATCGGATTTGTCCTTAACAAAGAGGAACAAAGCCAGCAACGAAAAAGTACGAACAATCAATGTACGTATCGTGATGTATTTAAAATCTTCAATTCCCTGATAGAACCATAATGCACCTATGGCCGTAAAAAATAAATTAGTACTTAACAGTAGGAATAAAGGAATATCAGCTTGTACCTTAGCAACTGTAGTTATCAATACAAATACAATAATATAGCCTGCCAAGGTCAGTAGAGAATGTAACAGTAATATTTCAACAGCTGTCCTGCCACATTGTATCTTGTCATCTCGTACACGGGCTATTTCACGAATTGCGTACAAAGGAATACCCAATGATGTACAAAGAGAAATATAACCGATTATTCCCTGAAAGAATTGTACTTGACCTATTCCATCTGCCAATAATATACGGGAAGCATAAGGAAAAGTAACCAGAGGAAACAGTAAGCCTGAAATGGTATTTATCAGGTTCAAGGCAAAATTCCGTTTGATAGAAGACATTAAGGGCGTACAGGATTTTATTCGTAACAAACAAATGTTTTATTTTTTATCTCTCAAATAATCCCACCACAGATTCAGCCCTATCCAAATCA